>Ga0114969_10000392_pt1 | contig 37370 bp, 31 predicted proteins | sample M_130807_MF_Meta_FD_87316 | JGI IMG/M metagenome (GOLD analysis project Ga0114969, IMG submission 87316) | Freshwater microbial communities from Lake Montjoie, Canada to study carbon cycling - M_130807_MF_MetaG | ecosystem: Environmental > Aquatic > Freshwater > Lake | place: Lake Montjoie...
AAGTTTAAAAGCATTTGACAATTGGAATGATCCAATTAAAGCTTTAGTTTATTTTTCAAATAATTTCGAGAAAACCAGAATTGAATTATTCAGTACCTATTGGCATTTTATAGGTGCAATTTGGATTGTTTTGTTTTTTATTTTCTTGTTTACCCTATAAGATATTTAAAACTCTCAGGATTACTGGTGATGGATTAGAAACGATTTGGTATTTTTACCACTTATAACAGCATTTAGACTATGAAAAATATTGCCATAATTGGATCAGGACAAATGGGAAATGGAATTGCCCATGTATTTGCACAAAACGGATTCGGTGTAACCCTTATTGATATCCATAAAGATGCCTTAGACAGGGCAATACAAACAATAAAAGGGAACCTTGATCGACAGGTATTAAAAGGAATTATTACCGAAGAGATTAAAATGCTAACTATTTCAAATCTTCAAACAAATATTGATTTAAAACAAGGAGTTGCGAATGCAGATTTAGTTGTAGAAGCGGCGACTGAGAATATAGATCTAAAACTTAAAATATTTTCTGATTTAGATAGTTTTACCAAACCAGATTGTATTTTAGCATCCAATACTTCTTCCATTTCAATTACAAAAATTGCTGCTGCAACAAAAAGAAGTGATAAAGTTATTGGAATGCATTTTATGAATCCTGTTCCTATAATGAAATTAGTAGAAGTGATCAGAGGTTATCGCACATCAAATGAAGTTACAAAACAGATATTTGAAATTTCAGAAAAGCTAGGAAAAACACCAGTAGAAGTTAATGATTACCCTGGATTTGTTGCGAATAGGATTCTAATGCCAATGATAAATGAAGCAATTTATTCGCTTTATGAAAATGTTGCAGGGGTACACGAAATTGATACAGTAATGAAACTAGGTATGGCTCACCCAATGGGACCTCTACAACTTGCAGATTTCATTGGTCTTGATACCTGTTTAAGTATCCTAAAAGTTTTACAAGATGGCTTTGGGAATCCGAAATATGCACCTTGTCCATTGTTAGTAAACATGGTTAATTCAGGAAACTTAGGAGTAAAAACAGGGCAAGGATTTTATCAATACACAAAAGGAGTTAAAGATTTAATAGTAGCAGAAAATTTTAAAAAATAAAACAATATTGTGTAATTAAACAAATCAATACTTGCGAAATTAAAGCATGAAATGCCTTTTACACGAACTAACTTATCACGTGTTCCGTTTGAGGAAAAAACTTCATAAAAGGCATATAAAAAATCAATGGAAATCGGAAAACTTGCAAAGCATTTAGCACATAACCCAAATTAGATTAGGGTTAACCTACCAATACCATTCATTTACGGATCCAATGCCGATGAAGATGGAATATAAATAATTTTAAAAAAAACAGTATGGCAAACCCTTGGCATGATATATCTCCTGGAAAAAATGCTCCAGATATTGTAAATGCAATAATTGAAATTCCTAAAGGGAGTCAGGGTAAATTCGAAATTGATAAAGAAAATGGATTAATAAAATTAGATAGAGTACTTTTTTCTGCTGTTCATTACCCTGCAAACTATGGTTTTATTCCTCAAACTTATTGCGGTGATCATGATCCTTTGGATATATTAGTTTTTACATCTGTTGAGTTACCTCATCTCTGCTTATTAGAGGCAAAAGTAATTGGAGTGATGCGAATGGTGGATCAAGGAGAAACTGACGATAAAATTATTGCAGTAGCGAAAAATGATATTGGATTCAATTACATTAATGACATTTCAGAATTGCCACCTCATACAACGCTAGAGATGAAACGTTTTTTTGAAGATTATAAATTATTAGAGCAAAAAAAAATTGAAGTAAAAGAGTTTTACTCAAAGGGAAAGGCTATGGAAATTATTGAAGAAGCAATTCAACTTTATAAAGAAACATTTACAAAAGCTGAAATTTAAATAAATAAATAGCAATGGATTTTCGCATAGGAGACAAAGTTTCGTTTATCAATGAAAAGCAAGATGGATTTATTGTTTCAATAAAGGCTAATGGCTTTTGTGTAGTAGAAATTGAAGATGGTTTTACCTTAGATGCATTACCAACAGAATTAGTAAAAACAAAAGAAATTCAGAAAAAAAAATCAGGTGATAGTAAAGAAAAGGAAGTAGTTAATGAAACGGTTGGTTTAGTCGTTCCTGATTTTATAAAAACTTATTTATTAGATGGATGTGTTGCCATACTTTCAATCCCTGATAATGGAAAAATATTAACTGGTGCTGTTGAATATTGGTTAGTAAATGGTAGTGATTTGGAAGTACTTTATGTTTTTTCATCTTATAACGCTAAGATGCCTGAAGGAGTTTGTGCTGGGCAGCTAAATAAAAATCAATCTATTATTTTAAAATCATTTTCCAGGGAAACCATCATTGATATCAACCATTTTCAAATTGATTTATTATTTCATAAAGATGGAATACATCCTCAGCTTCCACATTTAAGTAAAGAATTAAAAATTGAATTACCAACACTTACTCAGAATTATCCAAAAGCTGGTTCTCCTTATTCCTTTGCTGTTATAAATAATTTAATAAACTTTACTATTCAAGAAGACCCAAATTTGAATGAATTATTTGAAAAATATAAAGATGATTATAACGATAATAGAAAGATTTCAAAACCCGCTAATACTGCCAATCAATTTAAAAAAACCGATAATACATTAAAACAGTTTGGACTATCGGGCTCATTAGAAATTGATTTACACATAGAAGAATTAATTGATGATCCATCAGGAATGGCAGCTTCAGAAATGATTGAAATGCAACTTAAACATTTCCGAAAAGAACTTGATAAAGCAATGTATAATCGTTCTCCTAAAATTATATTTATTCATGGTATTGGAAATGGGAAATTAAAAAATTCAATTCGTTTTGAATTAAAAAATTTAAATATCAATTACAGAGACGGTGCATATGATCGATTTGGTGCCGGAGCAACGGAAGCAATTCTTAACTAATCACCCATAAAATTAATATTGAATCAATAAAATATTTCCTTTTTGTACACACTTCCATATCGGCTTTTCAATTTCCGACATCTTTTAATATTCGATTCATTTTCCATTCTATCAAGTTTGTCAAAATCCTCTAAATATTTTTCACTTATCATTGAAAAATAAATAACAATTGATTTTTTCTTTCTTAATTGGCTTTTGGGGATAGAATAATAAATTTCAAGTGTATTTCTTGCGCTTATAGTTTTTGTTGCTCTATACGTTTCCGGTATTAATGGGTTTAATGATTTTCCTAAATATACTACGCAAGTATCTTTAGATATTATTTCATGCTTATAATTATTTATAAATGGCGGAGCTACTGTTTCTTGGCTGTGAAGTACTAACATGCTATCGCGAGAAGTATTTCTAATGGTAATTGAAAAAACAGCGATAGTATCATTTTCAGGACGATGCATACTAGAGACAATAAAAAATTGAGCAGATCCAAAGAGTGGAATTAGCATAGCAAAAGAAAAAAAGAAAATGAGGAAATATTTTTTCATGAACTATAAACTTACAGATAAATAACCATTTAATTTAATTTATTTGATTTATACTCAATCGTTAAAAACTAATAAGGGTCAAATAGAAACAAAAAAAGCCCCGTATTCACGGGGCTTAAAATTCTTTTAAGAAGGCTTATTTAGCTTTTTTAACCTTAGTGCTAGGAGATTTTTTCTCTTCAATACGAGCTGCTTTACCAACCATATCGCGTAGATAGAAAATACGAGCACGACGTACGATTCCTCGCTTATTTACATCAATGCGTGTAATTTTAGGACTATTAGTTGGGAAAATACGCTCAACACCTACTCCACCAGACATTTTACGAATGGTAAATGTTTCAGTTGAACCTTCGCCACGACGCTGTAAAATAACACCCTGAAACAACTGCTCACGCTCTTTATTACCTTCAATAATTTTATAATATACTGTAATCGTATCACCAGCTTTAAATTCTGGCCATACCTTTTTTTCGATTAATTGCTGCTCTGCAAGTTTTAATAAATCCATGATTTTAACTTCTTTTATTCCCTTGAAACGGGGCTGCAATATTAACAAAAAATCCTTTAAGTTTTATCATTTTTTAGATTCAAATTTCAATTATCAATTCAGTTTTGTTAATAACCACACAAATATCTGAAAATCAACATTATATAAAATTAATTTTTATAAATAAATTGGCAATTAATTCATTTATAAGATAGTAAACTTTGATAGAATTTGATCAATTCATTTCCAATGTGGTGATTATCAAAAGTCGTTTGCGCGAATTTAATGGCATTTTGACCCAATTCGATTACCTTTTCATGGTCATTTAGCAAAAGAGCAATTGCATCCACGAACGCTAATTTATCGTTTGCAATCAACAAATGCTTACCATTTTCGGCAGGTATTCCTTCAGCACCAATGCTTGTTGTAACAATTGCCTTTCCTAAAGCCATTCCTTCAATAATTTTTACTCGCATTCCACTTCCGGAAAATAAGGGAACAACCATTATTTCTGATTCATTCATAAATTGAGAGGCATCTAGAATGTATTCATTGATTTCGCATCGTTGATCATTAAATTTCAAAAAACTAATTGGCATTTTCTTACCGGCTAATCTTAGTTTAGCTTTTGGGAAACGAACTTTAATTTCAGGCCAAACATTATTTAAAAACCAGGAAATCCCTTCTTGATTAGGCAGCCAATCCATTGCTCCAATATGAAAAATTACTTGATTATTGGCAGTTATTTGTGGAACATAATCCTCAACTTTAATACCTATTGGTGAAATAAAAATTGGCTTTTTTGCACCTAATAAAACTAAAGCTTTTTTATCTTCAGAAGTTAAAGCAGTAATAGCATCAACTTTGTTTAAGGCGGCAATTTCAAACTTTTTTAATCGTAAAGCCAAAAGATTTAAATACCATTTCTTAATTGGATTATAACAGTTTCCCGCCATTCTTTTCCAAATAAGATATTCAATGTTATGAGTTCGAAGAACGACTTTGGCATTGGTATATTTCCTTATAATATCCACATAGGGAATCATAAAAAGACTTTCCAATTGAATAATATCAAATTCCTGATTTGTTAAGGTAGCTATTAATAAATCTTCAAAGTCCTTTGTTATAAATCGAACAACATGATATGATTCGGAAGAAAATAAGTTACTAAAAGCATCAAAAGAATTGATATTATTATTCAAAAAAACTGTTTCAATGGAAGTTATACTTTTATAATCACTATTCAATTTATCGATATCAACAAACTGTTTGATAGTATTAAAAGCAAGTACTTTTAATTCTGCACCATTACTTAAAAGTGCAATTTCAGAATTATACATTGCAATACTTCCACCATCAATTGGAGGAAAAGGAATTCGTGTACAAAGTTGTAAAACCCTCACGCTTTCTTTTTTACTTTAAAAATTCGTTTAAAAAATTGTTTGTATACTTCTGTATCAAAAATCACTGAATCGTGTGTTGCTTTATAGATTAAAAAAATACCAACAGGAAATAAAACCATCGCTGACAACCACATTCCGTTAAAGACTGAAATAATTCCTTCTTTTGCAAATTTTTCACCAGTAATACTTGTAACATGATAAACAAGGAAAAATGCAATTGAAACAACGAGTGGCATTCCCATCCCTCCTTTTCTAATAATTGCTCCTAATGGAGCACCGATCAAAAACAATATCAAACATGCAATTGAGAGTGATAATTTTCGGTGCCATTCAACTTTATATTTCGCAATTTGAAATCTTCGCGACTCAAGATCTTCGGAATTTGAGGTAAGGTAAGAAACTAAAGTTCTAGCTTGTTCCATCGCATTTTCATACAACATTCGATCGCCTGGATTAGGAAATTTACTAATATAATCAATAGGTGCTGCTTTATCAATTCCCTTTGCATATCGTAATGAATCACGAAGAAAGGAGAAATATGGAATAAGCGTACCTATAGATTCTTTTTGACGTTCCACATACCTAAGCTGAAAGCTATCAATTGAAGAACCAAGTTGGCTTAGATTCATCATTTGCTGACCGCTTTTAAACAAATCTTCATTGGTTCTACTTAACTTGAATTGCGACAAGTCGAAACTAATTTTATATTCTTTAAAATTTGTGCGAATCAAAGGATGAACATCTACGCCATTTCTATTTTTATTTTGTTCTTCATAACTACTTCCATTAATCAGATTTACTTTTAAAAATTTCTGATCAGGTGTTGCATCCATTTTTCCTGATTCAGCAACCACCACTTTTCGATTACCTCTACCAAGTGAATGGTCATAAATCATTACATTGTGAATAGTTTTTCCGTCACGATCTTTTTTCCCGACTTTAATACTATAGCCATCTATCCCGCCATAAAATATTCCTTCGCGAATAGCTAGAGAGGGTTTTTGTTGGCGAATATCATACAACAATGAACCCATCCGCAAATTTGTATATGGCAAAACATTATTAGAAAAAACGAATGCCGTGCCGCTAATTAATATTGCTGTTAAAAATAATGGTGTCATTAACTTTTGTAACGAAATTCCTGCGGCCTTTGCCGCTGTTATTTCAAAGTGCTCTGCAAGATTTCCAAAAGTCATGATGGACGATACTAAAATTGCAAGTGGCAATGCTAAAGGAACTAAGTTCGCTGAAGTGTAAAAAAGCAACTCCGCAATTACATATCCGTCAAGGCCTTTTCCAATAAGATCATCAAGATATTTCCATAAAAATTGCATCAATAAAACAAATTGGGCAATAAAGAATGTAAGTATAAATGGTCCAATAAAAGAACTTAAGACTAATTTATGGAGTTTCTTCACAAAGATTGATTTCGTTTCATTTGCAAAAATACCCTAAGTTTGGATATGCTTTATAAAGAAAACGAAAAGACTGATAAAACATTATTAAGTCAAGAACATTTATCACTTTTAATGGATAAAAATATTTTTTTACTAAAAAGAGACTTGGCAGACAAAATCAATTCATTATTAAGTAGTTGCATTCAATCAATTCGAACTGAAATGCTTTCTTTTGAAGCTAATTTACCTAATGAATTATTGATTTCACAAGCAAAAATCACTAAAGGAGAAAATTACCTTAGTTTTCCATGGAGCATCCTTGATTATCCTCGTATTTTTAATAAAGAAGCCATATTTGCAATACGAACCTTCTGTTGGTGGGGTAATAATTTTTCAATTACATTACACCTCTCAGGCCCTTATTTAAATCAGTTTCTAGAAATAATATTTTCAAAATGGGAACAATTAAGCTCTTCAGGCTTTATGATTTGCATTAATTCAGAGCAATGGCAACACCATCTGGAAAATAACAACTACGAAGCAATTAAACTTTGTACAAACGATGCATCTTATTATAAAGAAATGGCTAAACAAAACGGGTTTTTAAAATTATGCCGTGTATTGCCTCTAAATAATTGGGAGCAATTGCAAAATTTTAGCTCAGAAACTTCGAGTATTTTATTCCAATTACTTACTGAAAAGGATTAAAAACTTCCTAGTAAAAGTCTTAACATTTGAACTTGACTTTCCCACAAGCGTACATTAGAATCTTTTTCCCCTTGATTTGCAAAATCAGTAATGACAAGAGCTACATCTCCAGTTAAATCATCTTCTTTAATTTCAAATTGAAAATAAGTTCCATCCGTTTCTTCTAGCCACTGAAATCTGACTAATTGTTGATCTTTAGAAGCAATAAGCTTAGCATAAGACTCGCCACCTTCCCAAATAAAAGTAAAAACATTATCCTTTGATTTTACTTCATCAGCAAACCAACCCGCCAATCCACCTGAATCAAAAAGGTAATTATATAATATTCTGGGAGAAGCGCGAAAATCAAATTCAATTTGATATTTCGTTTTAGTTGTATTAGTTGGCTCAATTAACTTTAAAGGCGGAGCGGGCTTACGGTGAACAATTTTAGGAACTGGTGGTGGAGGAGATCCTGCTTGTATTCTTGGTCGAACTTTACTTAGATCCATCGTTTCAGAAAGTTCCTTCATCGCCTTTGCAGCCTTAACATGTAAAGGATCTAAAGTATCATCTTTTTTATCGACTGGTGGTTTGCCAGTTTTTGAAGTTGAAACATCACTTTTAACAGGTGCCGAATTTGACTTAGATGATGGTGAAGCCTTTGCAATAGCTTTAGATGATGGTGATGCCTTTGCAATAGCCTTAGTTGATGGTGATGCCTTAGCAATAGCCTTCGTTGATGGTGATACCTTAGAAGAAACTTTGGTAGCCGCAGTATTAGAACTAGCGTCTTTAGATGGCTTGATAACTATTTTATCTATAGATTTTCCTTTTTTTGCAGAAGCAACAATTGGTACAATTTCAACCTTTGGAGTGTCCTTTTTAGAACTTTTTTTAGTGATTGCTTCCTTTTGATTTTTAGGTTTTACTGATTTTAAATCTTGTTTAGGAGCTGCCGTTTTCTTTGCAATTGTTGATGACTTTGGCTTTTCAACTATTCGGGCCTTTATAGAAGAAGATTTTTTTGCCGGAACAGTAGATTTGGAAATAGGCTTAGCACTTACTGGTTTTTTATTAGCCTGTTTTGCTGGAACTACTTTCTTTGCTTGTGGGCGCGTCTTTTTTACAGTCGCCATAACGCTTAATTTTTAGTTGATAAACATCCCGAAATTTGCACTATTCATTATTCAGGATTGTTGCGAAATATAGTTAAAATTTAATACTAGAATTAGAATATATCAAATTTTGAATTAACTTTTGTAAAAAATTTCACAAATGATAATATAAGCACCTATTTAAAATTCTGCTAATTAATAATCTTATTCTTGATATTTAGCTATATAGCTGTAAGTCAAGCTAATTGCCCAATGATCTATTTCAAAAGGGCTCGAATGGTAAGTGTTTTAGCAATTGTTACTTCTTTTTGGAGATTTATGCTTTCTTAAGAACTAAATTAATGGCCAATAAAAGTATAAGGAATCCGATCATTTAATCTCCAAGCATCAAGAGCCTAAAAATGGCAATTTATTGATTTGGGCTGGCATGGCCATTTATGCTTTATTTCCTTGGTTCATTCTAATTGTGGCAATCTTATCTAAATCAAATATTGATGCCTTAAAGGATTTAAAAAGTGTCGGGGTTGCAAATTTGCAACCCCGACACTTTTTATTGAAAGAACTTCACTTAATAACTTCCACCTCTTTTTCTCAGGAACCATTCAAGACTTAATAACGAAATAAGTAGGGCAAAGATCCAAGGAATATTAATAAAATCTTTTAGTTTTTTATGCGAATAAGAAACTGTTTTCAAATCGTCTCTCAGTTTTAAAGTTTTAATAAGATTTTCTACCTCATTAGGAAAAAACATTGACGCACCTGATCGAACAGCAAGCGTATTTAACAACTGATGATCTGCCACCGTATTAGATGATTCTAACTGAAGAGCGGATACACTAAATTCCCCTTGCTGAGCATATAATTTATCACCAAGTTTTACTTCAGATTTATAGCGATAATTTCCAACAGGAAACATTCCTGCATTTAAAGTATACGATTTAATAGTTCGAGAAAAAGTATAGATAAATTGTTGATTTTTAGTATTACTAATAGTCAATTTTGCTTCTGGCTCATTCACTAATTGATCGCTTTGATTGTATAATTCCGCATCAAAAAGTAAAGATTCATTTTCTCTGAAATTTGTTTTTGTAATCACACGAAACGGACTTCTATTTTCTTTTACACTTAAATACTGAACCACTTTACTAATAAGTTCGGTACTTAAATTATTGTTATTATTTGAATTAAAATCTGCTAAGAGCCATTTCCAAATTCCTTCTCCACATAATACAGCAATCTTACGTCCTTCGTTTTCAGAAAAATAAAGTAATGGTTGTCTCGTTAAAACACTTCCAACTTTTTGATAAATTAATGGATAAATATTACTGTTAACAGAATAGATTCCAAAAGGAGATTTTAAAGGTGGCCAATTACTTGTTTCATTTCTTAAATCACTACTAATATTAAACAAGCTAAATTCAGGAGCCAGCGCAGGCAACACATCGTTTAACTTTCCATTTTGTTGGGTTATTGAAAGTCCTGCTCCAAGTGAATTAAATGCACTAATATTTGTTGAAGCTCCAAGAACAAACCAAGCCGAAATATTTGCTGATTTTATTTTTTCTAAGACAGAAGCAATATTTTGGTTATCAGAGGGCAAATTATGCAAAATCACTAAGCTGTAATCTCCCAACCTTCCATCAAAAGTATTTACTTGATCAATCTTAACTTCATAATTCTGACTTGTTTCAATAGCATTTTTCAATGCGCCTAAATCAGGGTTTGGAGCATTCGCAAGAATTAAAACCTTTTGTTTGTTCTCAACAATCTCAATAAAAACATCTTTAATATTATTAGAATAAGTTACTTCACCAGGTAATGAAGTGACTTGAATAACAAAATGACGAATTCCTTTTTTCTTTGCATCCACTAAAACAGGAATACTTGAATGATAATTATTGCCTGCTATGTCAATTGATCTTGAAAAGATTGAAACACTATCTTCAAGTACTGATAAAGTTGCCTTACTTCCTGCGCATTGGCGTGCATCCAAAATCACTTCAATTGGGAAACTATTCCCTAAAAATGCAATTCTATTATTGTTAATTTTTGTTATTACTAAATCCTTACGTATAATGGTATCGCCTAACGCAACGGTATAAATTGGAACCTTTAATCGGGCCGGACCATAAACAGGATTGTCGCCTTCATTATACAAACCATCAGATGCAATTACAATTGCTCCCACATTTCGATTTGCAAATTGAACATCCATTGCATCATAAAAACTACTAAAATCAGTTTCCTTATCATTAAAATTATAGGTAGGGTTTTCACGAATATGATCGCCAAAAGAATAAGCCCTTACATCATATTCATTTTTTAATCCATCCTTAAGAGATTCAAAGGCAGTTTTATATTTTTCTTTGATACTTATAGAATCACGTGTATTAATAATTGATTGGGATTCATCTAATGCTAAAACAACAATCGGTTTTTCAACTTCACGAATAATTGTTTTTATCATTGGCCCAAGCAATAAAAAACACAAGATGCTCACTAAAAAGAACCTCGCAATTGCCATTAACCTTCCTTGCCAATAAGGAACTTCTTTGAGGATCGACGCATTGCGATACATCAGCCAGGCATATAATGCACCGACTATTAAGCAAAGGAAACTGAACCAGAATGGTAATTCTGTTATTATTGAAAATCCCACGAATATGAATTAAGCGACAAAAATAAGAGAAAGTGATTAGCGAAAGTGAATTTTAAAAATGTTACTTAAGAGTTAATGAACAACCTATATTTGCAAAATGTTCATTATCGCAAAAGATCTTTATAAATCATACGACCACTTAAAGGTTTTAAAGGGTATAAGTCTGGAAATCAAGAAAGCGGAAGTAGTTAGTATTGTAGGATCTTCGGGCGCAGGGAAGAGCACCTTACTGCATCTTTTAGGAACCCTAGATAAGCCTGACCAAGGAACTATTTCAATAAACGGGCAAGAAATCCAGCTTTTGAGTGGTAAAAAATTATCTGCTTTTAGGAATAAACATATTGGGTTTATCTTCCAGTTTCATCAACTTTTACCTGAATTTACTGCTATTGAAAACGTTAGTTTGCCTGCATTGATAGGAGGTTCTGAAAAAGACGAAGCTGAAAATAAAGCTCGTGAACTATTGATAAAAATTGGTTTAAAGGATCGATTAGAACATAAACCAGCAAAATTATCAGGTGGCGAGCAACAAAGAGTAGCCATTGCAAGAGCATTAATCAATAATCCTGATTTGATTTTAGCTGATGAGCCATCAGGCAATTTAGACACTAAAAACGCAAAGGAACTCCACGAATTATTTTTTCAGTTAAGAGAAGAATTCCAACAAACTTTTGTGATCGTTACCCATAATCCTGAGTTGGCCGATATGGCGGATAGGAAATTGGTGATGAAAGACGGGGTTATAATTTGAAAATGTATTAATTTGAAAATGCCCACCCCCTTTTAGTTTTGTGGTTATTTGAGAATTGAGCTTCGAAGAAAAATTTTAAATTAGTTTGAACAATAAATTACAGGCCTTTATGGCAAGCAGGATTTTTAGAATTACTGTGATTTACAGGATTAATAATGTCATAAGCAGGATGAAAAAATAAGTCTTTACTAAAATTTCAAGTCCCTCCTTTGGAGGGATTTAGTGAGGTCATTGAACCATAAATTTAATTGTAAAGTAAATACGAACCTAAATTGGGTAATAATTTGAAAATGTGTTAATTTGAAAATGCCCCCCTTTTTAGTTTAGCTTTTAAGAGGATATCTTGAAAAACTTTTCATCGAAATTAATCAGGTAGAGCTTTTCGCGGGCTCGGGTGAATGCGGTGTAGAGCCATCTTAAATGTTCAACACCCATCATCTCTTCGGTAAGATATCCTTGATCAACAAATACAACTGGCCATTGTCCGCCTTGAGCTTTATGACAAGTTACTGCATAGGAAAATTTTACTTGAAGAGCTGAGTAATATGGATCTTTTCGAACTAAAGCATTTCGTCGTCGTTTATCAGGTTCCTCTCGCTCATAAAACTCTTGAACTGCATTGTAAAGGGTTTTGTTTTCAGCAGAAGTTAAAGCTGGCGATTCGGAATGTAACGTATTCATCAAAATATTTGCTTCAAAATCTGGTTCGTTAGGATAATCAGGAAGTCGTAAGGAAACATAAGCATAGCGGAAGCCGAAGCGTTCTTCGAAACGAATAATTTTTTTAATTTCCACCACATCACCATTGGCAATAAAACCACCTTTATGATCATCAGGAAGCCAACTATAATTGTTTTTGACAACCATTAAACTATCACCAGCATTCAGTTCTTCTTCAATCCACAATTGCTGAAAACGAATCATTTTATTGTACTGTATTGCTGATTTATTTGATCGCGTTATCACTAATACATTATCCTTACCATAACTACTATAAAGTGATGAAAGCAGCTCCGACATTTCCATTGTATCCACTCTTTTTACATCATCAAAACCTTCTGTTTTTAAAATAGGTTCTTTTGCTTCGCGCTTGATGAGAACTCTAAGTGCTGTAGCATTTTTTAAGATTCCTGAATCATGCTCTTGTCGTACCACTTCGGTTAATTCAACTTCTGTAACTTCTCTGCGAAAGCGATAACGTAAGTGATTCGCATCAAGTGCCGGACTATGATCAAAATGAACTGGAGGCAACTGAGCGGTATCGCCAACCAACATTAATCGACATTGATTTCCACTATAAACGTAGTTGATTAAATCCGTAAGGAGATTAACGCCAGGAAAAGGACTTGCATCATCATCAATAGAGGCATCAGGAATCATAGACGCCTCATCAACAATAAATAACGTTTTTTGATGCTTATTTTCATTGAGCTGCAACCACATACGTCCATCGGATGACATGGCAGGTTGATAAAGATGTTTATGGATAGTATAGGCCAATTTGCCTGTATAATTCCCTAAAACTTTGGCAGCCCTACCCGTTGGAGCAAGCAATACCACCTTTTGAAACGTTTTTACCATCGCCGACATTAAGGTGGTTTTTCCTGTACCCGCATAACCTCTCAATAGAAAAATTCCTTCAGGCGAAGTTTCAGAAAATCGACTAAAACTGTCTATAAATTGTAATTGTCCAGAGGTTGGAGTTACTGATAATGAGGCAAGTAATTTCTCTCTTACACGCTCACTCATCCCTCCAGGTTTAACGGTCATTTTAAAAATAAGAATTTGGATATAAATTTCACTGATTTTGAAAATACAAAGGTAATCGAAAAGGGTTGCAGCCCCGAAATACCTATTTTTGCAAACAATGGAAGGAATAGCTTTACAAGTTACACAGAAAAATCAAATAATTGATGAATCATTTAGCCAAGGAATGGTTAATCGTTCCATATTATTAGCGATACTTGATGAAGAGCGATTTAGTTATTGTATATTGGATGCTGAGAGGCAAAAAGTGGTTGTTTTAAAAGAATATAGAATTCTTCCTAAATCAAATAATGGATTAGTAAATAATTTTTTAGATCAACTACTTGAACAGGATCCGATATTAGCAGAATTAAAGCCAGAACAAATAATATTTTCTGTTCATACCAATTGTTCTGCATTAGTACCCACACCTTTGTTTAGTAAAGAACAATCAAAAGAGATCCTAGCATTAACTTGTCAACTTCAAAATGAATCAAGAGTTTATGATGACCTCATTAAACTTGCAGATGCCCATTATTTATATGCAGTACCTGAAGGTTTATTAAAAGAAATTGGAACTCATTTTAAAGAACTTTCTTTGTTTAATGCTAACACTTCCTTTATTGAAAGTCAGCTGATGCTTAACAAACATCAACAGCAGGTTATAGTAGCTGTAAATGTAAGAAGTGGAAGTTATGATGTTGTTATTACAAAAGGATCTGAACTATTATTTAGTAATATTTTCACTTACGAAACGAGTGAAGATTTTATTTATTATTTGTTATTTACCTTTGAGCAATTAGAATTAAATCCTGATATTATTGAAGTAAGATTTTACGGAGAAATTGATAAGTTGTCATCAACATGGATGGTAAGTAAAAAATATATTCGTAATGTAAACTTTGGCGAACGTCCAGAAGGAATTGAGTTTTCGTATGGTTTTGAACGTATTGCTGCACACCAATATTTTGTACTCTTTAGCCAACATCTGTGCGTATCATAAGCGGAAATTTTAAAGGAAAGCAAATCAAAGCACCAATCGATTTACCGGTTCGTCCTACTACTGATTATGCGAAATCAGGATTATTTAATATTTTAAATAATCGTTATCGATTTCCGAAATTGAAAGTATTGGATTTGTATGCTGGAACGGGAAGTTTATCCTATGAATTTTTCTCTCGTGGAAGCACTACAATAACTGCTGTAGATAATGATACAAGTTGTGTTAAATTTATACGCCAAACAATTGAATTATTAAAAGCGCCAACAAGTGTTAGTGCTGTTGTTGCTGATGTACATTCGTATTTAGAGAGGGCAATTTCTAAATATGATCTTATCATTGCTGATCCACCTTTTGCAATAACTCCTGCTGAAGAATTAGTAACAATTATTTTTGAAAGAGAATTACTTACCGACAAAGGAATATTTATTCTTGAGCATAATTCAAAAGACATCTTCGATGAATTACCTCACTTTTCAGAAAAAAGAAAATACGGAAATATTACATTTAGTTTCTTTACAAAACAAATAGCAACTTAAGATTCTAACACTTAAAAACGTTAAAATGGCACGTATAGCACTCTTTCCAGGAAGTTTTGACCCTATCACCATCGGACATGTGAATGTAATAACGCGATCGTTGGATTTGTTTGATAAAGTAATTGTTGGTGTTGGACATAACATTTCGAAAAACTATATGTTTCCGTTGCAAGATCGTATGCAATGGATTAAAGATTCATTTGAAGAATTTCCTCAAGTAGAGGTGGTTTCTTATACGGGATTGACAATAAATTTTTGCAAAGAAATTAATGCTCGATTTATTTTGAGAGGATTACGTAGTTCAGCTGACTTTGAATTTGAAAGATCGATTGCACAGATGAATAATTATTTAGAAAGTTCAATTGAAACCGTTTTTATTTTATCAGCTCCTGAATACACTCCGGTATCATCAACTATTGTACGAGATATTATTCGCAATGGTGGGAATGCAGATGCATTTGTTGGAAGCGGCGTGAAATTAAAATAAGTTTTAACCCTTTCTTTTGTTGATATAATAATCCATCAAACTATCAATTGGTTGTTTTATGACAGTTCCAACTTTTATATCCAACTTTTTAGCTTCATCTATTAATTCATCTTGTAAAAGAAAGGCTATTGAACCTACAAAATGTACATCTTTATTTTTGTAATCATCATAGTGGATAACATATAATTCCAAAAATTCTTTTAGACCATTTCTAATTAAATTATTAATGTATAGATTCTCTTTATGATTAATTAAAAATCTTGCAAAAGATGCAAGCCAAACATTTGGATTTGGCTGGTTATAAACCCGATCAATAATTGCATTCCGATCTAGGCCATAATCATTAAGAAATGCTTCATGAATATCGGCTGGCATTAATCCGTAAAGGAAATGTGTTAACAATTTTTTTCCGAAATAAGAGCCGCTACCTTCATCGCCGAGGACATAACCAAGTCCATAATTTTTTTCATGCACTATTTTACCATCAAACCAGCAACTATTACTTCCAGTACCAATGATACAAGAAATTCCGGGTTCATCACCAGATGAGGCGTAAGCAGCTGCAAGCAAATCATGCTCCACATGAACCTCTGCATTTGGAAAATATCGACGTAAGCCAATGGCAATAATTTCTTTTCTTTGATTACTTGAACAACCAGCTCCAAAGAAGTAAATTTCAGTAACTGCGTCGGCGATAGAAGCTAGAGAATCACCAGCATTTAGAGTATCAAATATGAAATCTGAACTATGAAAGAAAGGGTTAAATCCAATTGAATGAAATGGCCCAGAGATTTTTTTTCCATCATATAATAACCAATCAGCTTTTGTAGAACCAGAATCACAGACTAATAACATTTGAATTTATTTAGTAGTTTTATGTTTTAAGAATGGTAACAAATATAATTTTATTTCAACAAAATTTTAAGTTAGTTCTAAAGTAATATTAACTATAAAAAGTTTTTTAGCAGATTAATCAATTTGATGTTTCAATTTACTATTTTCGATTGATGAGTAAAGAGCAAAGCGTGCAATTACCAAGAAGCTTGGGTTTATTCCAAAGTACTGTTATCAATATGATTGATATGGTTGGGATAGGACCTTTTGTTGTTTTGCCTCTCGTAATTAAAATTATGGGAGGACCATTTTTTATTTATGCATGGATAGTTGGGGCAGTTTTATCTATGATAGATGCAATGATTTGGGCTGAACTTGGTGCTGCTTATCCTGAGGCTGGTGGTAGTTTTAACTTCTTGAGCCAGGCGTATGGCAAAGAACGTTGGGGAAAATTTATGTCGTTTTTATACGTTTGGCAAACAATGATACAAGCACCTTTAGTAGTTGCAAGTGGTTCCATAGGGTTTGCTCAATACTTTAGCTACCTAATTCCTTTAGATGAGGTTTCGCGTAGAATAGTTTCTGGATCTGTAGTTATCTTGATCACCCTCCTACTCTATCGTAAAATAGACACTATTGGAAAAATCGGAGTGCTTTTATGGGTTGGCGTAATAGCAACAATTTTATGGATTATAATTGGAGGAATTAGTCATGGAAATTTTATGGCTCCAATACATCACATAAATGATGGTTTAGTTGTAAATAATTTATTTGGTGTTGCTTTAGGTGCTGCATCCATAAAATCTATTTATAGTTATTTAGGATATTACAATGTTTGCCATTTAGGGAGTGAAATTAAAGATCCTGGCAAAACAATTCCTAGAAGTATGTTTATTTCCGTTTTCGGAATTGCGATTCTTTATTTAAGTATGAATATTTCTGTGGTAAGTGTTATACCTTGGCAAGAAGCTGCAAATTCAGAATTTATTGTAAGTACATTTATTGAACATTTATATGGATCATTCGCTGCGAATGTTGCTACGATGATGGTTTTATGGGTTGCCTTTGCAAGTTTATTTGCTGTAATGTTAGGATACTCTCGAGTTCCTTATGCGGCAGCAAAAGCTGGTGATTTTTTTAAAATATTTGCGAAGGTTCATCCTACTAAACAATTTCCTTATGTAGCTTTATTAGGATTGGCAATTACTGCATTTATTTTTAGTATGTTATTTAAACTTTCCGAAGTAATTACAGCCATACTTGCAATGCGGATATTAATTCAATTTATTGGCCAGGCTGTTGGAGTAGTATTGCTCAGAAAAAAGAATGGAACAAAAAACTTGTCTTTTAAAATGCCATTCTATCCATTACCAATAGTTCTTGCTATAGGAATGTGGTTATGGATTTTCTTTTCAACTGGGCAAAAATTTATGTTATCAGGACTAACAGTTATTGTAACAGGAATTATCGCATTTCTTATTAAAGCAAAAGGAGCTAAACATTTTCCATTTGAAGATGCAAATAATGAAAAATATATTAAATAATTGTTGAAATTACATCGACTAAAGCTTTAGCGTTTTAAGTTAATAAAATTCAAATTATCAAGTAAGTTCAATTATCGTTTAGAAACTTACAATTGATTGGTAAAAAAATAATCCTATCAGAAAACTTTATTACTTCAATAATTTTCTGAAATTATCTAATTCTGTATTGTACATATTTTCAGAGATACTTACTGAGTTTTTAAAGTAAAATACCCCACCGTAACTATAAATTATTTTCAAGTAAGTTGCTTTCGCTTCTTTAGAATTTACAATAGTCCTAACTATGTTTCTATTAGGTTCTTTAATTGTTTCTTCCTTAATACCCTCTGGAATAAAATCTTTATCAAAATCAAAACGATAAGCTGTTACATCAGTTGAGCTTTTTTTGGTTTGAGCTTGAGAATTCCCGCCTAGCGCCTTTTTCTGCGCTTCTATATCCGCCAAACGTTTAGATTCTGCAGCTACTTGAGCTTGCTTTTGTGCTAGAATGGCATCTTTAGCTAATTGACTCTTTTTCTCTTCGCCTATTCTATCGCGTTCAGCCTTTTCTGATTTGTCCTTTTCATTTTTTGCTAGTTGGTCTTGCTTTGCTTTTTCATTAACTAAGGCTAAAGAATCACGTGATATTTTTGATTTAACAAAAGCGATAGAATCTGCTGTTGCTTTTTCACGAGACAATCTAGCGGCTTCAACAATACGTGCTTGTTCTTTAGCTTTATTTGCTAATTCCAAAGCTTCTTTTTCAGCTGCTACTTTTACAATTCCATCTAATCTGGCCTTTTCATTTACAGCTGCTAATGCATCAGACTTAGCCTTAGCATCAACTTTTGCCAAACTATCTTGAGTTATTTTTAATGCTCCCGCTTTAGCAATTTCAAGTTGACGTTGATTTTCTTTGTCAGTAGAAATAGAGTCAGCAACAAATTTATTTCGAGCAACTAAGGCAAGAGCCGTAACTCGTTGTTGTTCCTTTAAGGCTACGGCTTCTTCAGCTCTCGCTTTTTCTTTTGCTTCAGCATCTAATCGTTCTTTTTCCTTCGCAGATGCGAGCGAATCAGCTTTCAATTTAGTCTCTACTTTCGCAATACTATCTTGAACAGATTTATCCTTAGTTGCCTTAGCTATTTCATCTTGTTTTATTTTTGCATTCGCTGTAGCTGTGGAGTCGGCTATAAACTTATTTCGAGCAACTAAGGCAAGTGCTACTACTCGTTGTTGTTCTTTTAATGCTGCTACTTCTTCAACTCTAGCTTTTTCTTTTGCTTCAGCATCTAAACGTTCTTTTTCCTTGGCAGATGCAAGCGAATCAGCTCTTAATTTAGCCTCTACTTTCGCAATGCTATCAGCAGTTACTTTTTGTTTTGCAAGTAATGCAGCCTGTTCTACAAGAGCTCTTTTATCTGCAGCTACAATCGAATCTCTTTTAGCATTTTCTTTTGCAACTTGAGCTGCTCCTGCAATTCGGATTTCTTCTTTTGATTTAGCAATTGAGTCTTGATTTGCTTTTTCAAGAACTGCAGCTTGTTGTATTAAAATTAATTTTTTAGCTTTTACTGATGCAATTGAATCTTGTAATACTTTTTCCGCAATCACCTTTTTTGCTGCTTCCTGTTTTGCAACTTCAATTGCCATATTTTGCTTTACGGTTTCGAATTCCGACTTGCGAGTTTTCGTATATTCAGGGTCGTAATCAAAATCACCGTAAGCATCACTGTACTCCAATTTAGCAACAGGCTTATTTGTTTCTTCTGATTGAACTGTTCCATCTGGCACTTTGAATAAATCAGTCTTAAATTTATAACTAAAAATTTTAGTTTTTTCTTCTTCAGGCACTTTGGTATCAATCAAAATAGATTTTGTAATACAACCTAATTTTGAAAAAATTATCGTATAATTTTGACCTAAATCAAGATTGATAATAAATTTACCATTAGCAGAACTTAAAACATTATCAACATTTTCGGTCCCTTTCAAAACTTTAATATCAGCACCTTCCAAACCTTTACCACCCTGTAGAACATTCCCGTTAATTTCTAAAAAGTAGCCACTTTGTGCATTTGAAGGATTTAAACTAACAACTATTAAACATATTGTAAAGAGAATTATAAAACGCATACTATTTGATGAATTCAAGGTAAATTGGATATTTATAGAGTTATTATTATTTATTTAACGTAATTATTAGATTCATGTTGCAAGTGGCTCTTGGAAAACATTACTAGCCATTATAAGAGCTTTTGCAAAATGTTCAGAAGATATATTTGATTCAATTTTATTTTCTTCAAGATAGCTTAGTAAATTCTCTGTTGCTAGATTTCCAACTAATTCATCTTCAGCCATTGGACAACCACCCAAACCCTTCATAGCACTATCAAAGTTACGGCATCCGGCATCCCAAGCAGCTGAGACTTTCAATTTCCAATTATCATTAGTGCAATGTAGATGAGCGCCAAAATTTACATTCGTAAAAGTAGGAATTACTGCTTTGAACATATAATTTACATCAGTCGCTTTAGCAATTCCTACAGTATCTGCTAAGGCAATCGATCTAATTCCCAAAGAGGCAATTTTTTCAATCCATTTAATAGCAATTTCATCATTCCAAATATCTCCATAAGGATTTCCAAAAGCCATACTTATGTAGATTAATAATTCTTTGTTATTATTCTCACACAAGGTTTGCAATTTTTCTACAGTAGAAAGTGATTGCTCAATACTGCTATTTGTATTTCTCTGCTGAAAAGTTTCAGAAATTGAAAATGGAAAGCCCAAATACCTTATTTCTTCAAACTTTACTGCTTCTTCACCACCACGGAGATTTGCTATGATGGCTAATAATTTTGTTGAAGTATTTGACAAATTAAGTTTAGATAAAACTTCTGAAGTATCTCGCAATTGAGGAATAGCTTTGGGAGAAACAAAACTTCCAAAATCAAGTGTATCAAATCCTACCTCTAGGAGCGCATTTAAATAATCTGCCTTAGTAGATGTGTTAATGAACCAAGATAATCCCTGCATCGCATCTCTAGGGCACTCTGTAATCTTAATTTTTTTCATTTCAATAAACATCCTATGTTGTAATAAAACAGGAAATTATTTTATTTAATTATTACTCCTTTTGCATCAAAAATCAATCTGATTTCTGGGGATACAATTTTTGCGATTTCCGCTTTTGATTGACCATCATCTTCAGCGAAATGTTGTAGCGCTTCTACAGATGTTGTATCCATATAGGCATCACCCATAAAAATAGTTTTTTTACCTGCTGAATTTAATGGAATAAAAAACTCTTCATTGAAACTAACATGCATTTTTGTGCTATCGCTACTAGCAATATCCATCCAACAACCTTTAGCTTGACATACTGCTTCGATTTGTCCTTCAACTTTAATGTTTGTTAATGAAGTTTTGCCAGCGGCTACTAATGCAAGCAAAGAGTCCATTTGAATTGCACCTTTTCCGTCAATTTTTTCTCCATACCCTATTCCTGAATTTGCTAAAGAATCATTAGCTAAATTTGAGCTTTGAAGCGCTTTATCACTTGAAGGTGACTTACATGCTATTAATCCTAAAAGGATTAAAGAAGTTAAGAATCTGTATTTAATCATTTTGAAATTTGTTATTAAAGAGTGTAAAGGTAACAATGAAATTCGTTTTCAGAGGCGAAACACAGTTGATTTAAAACAGAATTTTAAAATGAAAAATTACTTTAATCCTTTCAAAATGCGTTTTACCATGCAAGGTCCTTCATAAATAAACCCTGTATACACTTGTAAAAGATCTGCACCTGCAGCCAATTTCTCCTTAGCGTCAGCAGCGGTAAAAACTCCTCCTACTCCAATAATTACAAGCTTTTTTCCTGCTTTTTCTCTTAAATAACGAATTACATAGGTACTTCTGTCTTTTACAGGCAACCCACTTAATCCTCCCATCTCTGAAATAATCAACGGATCAGTTAAAAGTCCTTCGCGAGAAATAGTTGTATTTGTAGCAATTATACCATCCAACTTTTCCGCTTGTACAATTTCAACAATTTCATCTAACTGTTCGTTGGTAAGATCGGGAGCAATTTTCAGAAGTATTGGCTTAGGGTGCTCCATCTTATGATTTATTAATTGTAATTGATGAAGTAATTTAGTCAAGGGTTCTTTTTCTTGTAAAGCACGCAATCCAGGAGTATTAGGGGAGCTAACATTTACCACAAAATAATCTACAACAGGAAATAATTGCATAAAACATATTTCGTAATCGTTGATAGCGCTTTCATTCGGAGTATTCTTGTTTTTGCCAATATTTCCTCCTATAATTATTTTTTTAGATCGATTTTCAAGACGATTTACAGCCAAATCAACACCTCCATTATTAAAACCCATTCGGTTAATTAATCCATTATCCAATGGAAGGCGAAACATTCTAGGTTTTGGGTTTCCATTTTGCGAGACTGGTGTAAGGGTCCCAATTTCAATAAAACCAAAACCAAATGCCGACAGCTCATCAAAGAGTTTAGCATCTTTATCAAACCCAGCCGCTAATCCAATTGGATTGGGAAATTTAATACCCATCAATTCCTTTTCAAACAATTGATCATTAATGGAAAAAACACTTTTAAAAATAAATTTAACTCCAGGAATTTTAAATAAAACCTTGATTAAATTAAAAGTTAAATGATGAGCCTCTTCAGGGTTCAAACAAAATAGTAGTGGTCGAATTATACGTTTATACATTTAGTTCCAAAATTAATAATTAAATCGATTCAATATATCTAAAATTATTTTTAGACTAATCTAAAAATATTGTTATATTTGTCATATAACTACTATTTATGCATACCCAAACTGAAGAGAATTATTTAAAAGCAATCTACCATTTATCAGCAAAAAAAACGGATCCTGTAAATACATCTTCCATAGCATTTTCACTTGCAACTACCTCAGCATCGGTTACGGATATGTTAAAGAAATTAGCAGAAAAAAATTTAGTAGAGTACGAAAAATACAAAGGAGTTAGAATTACGAGAAAGGGAGAAAAGGTGGCAATTAATATTGTTAGGAAGCATCGATTATGGGAAGTCTTTTTAACTCAAACCTTAAAATTCAAGTGGGATGAAGTGCATAGTATGGCTGAAGAATTGGAGCACGTGAGTTCAGATGAATTAATTAAAAGGTTAGAAGAATATTTAGGTTTCCCACGTTTTGATCCACACGGGGATCCAATTCCAGATTTGCTAGGAAAGATCACATTAGCGAGTAATGTATGCCTATCAGATTGTGAGGGTGAAAAACGCTATACGCTAACAGGCGTGAATGATCATTCGACTTCTTTTTTACAATATTTAGAAAGAAATGGATTAAAACCTGGAATTTCGGTTCGTATTATTGAAATTCAGGATTATGATAAAAGTATGGTAATTGAATTAAAAAACAAATCAAAGTTGAGTATAAGCAATGATGTTTCTAAAAACCTTTTAGTCAAAAATTATGGCGAATAATACACATAAACCTATATCACTATCAGAAGTGCATGGTAGTATTAAAATAGATAGAAAAATGAGCTTTCGAAAACGATTGCTAGCATTTCTTGGACCTGCATACTTGGTGAGTGTTGGATATATGGATCCTGGCAATTGGGCGACTGATATTGCGGGGGGAAGTCAGTTTGGATATACGCTTATTTGGGTTTTAATGATGTCGAATTTAATGGCATTATTATTACAAAGTTTAAGTGCTCGATTAGGAATTGTAAGAGGTCGTGACTTAGCTCAAGCCTCGCGTGAAATGTTTCCACGTTGGGTAAATTATTTTTTATATGGTTTAGCAGAGATCGCAATTGCTGCCTGTGATTTAGCCGAAGTTTTAGGTATGGCTATAGGTTTAAATTTATTATTTGATATTCCACTTTTATGGGGAGTATTAATAAGTGCATTAGATACCTTCGTTCTTTTGTTTTTATTGCAATACGGAATTCGAAAAATGGAGGCATTCATCATAAGCTTAGTTGCAATGATTGGTTTTGCTTTCATTGCGCAAATGTTTTTGGCACAACCTTCCTTTCATGAAATATTGGGTGGCTTTATTCCTCAAATGCCAAATTCTGCAGCATTATATATTGCAATTGGAATAATTGGGGCAACCGTAATGCCTCATAATTTATATCTTCATTCAGCGTTAGTTCAAACACGAAAAATTGAACGAATTCCAACCGAAATTAGACGAGCTATAAAATTTAATATTTTAGATAGTACAATTGCATTAAACCTTGCTTTTTTTGTTAATGCAGCAATTCTCATACTCGCAGCAAGTGCATTTTATAAAAACGGGTACTTTAAAGTTGCCGATATTCAAGACGCTCATCGATTACTTGAACCATTACTTGGATCAAAGCTTGCTCCTACTCTATTTGCTATAGCCTTATTATGCTCTGGTCAAAGTTCAACAATAACTGGAACTTTAGCTGGACAAATAATAATGGAAGGGTATTTAAATTTGCGAATTGCTCCTTGGTTAAGACGCATTATTACTAGATCTTTTGCAATAGTTCCGGCTATGTTGGTAATACATTATATGGGAGAAGGGGCAACTGGAAGTTTATTAATTTTAAGTCAAGTTATATTAAGCTTGCAACTAGGATTTGCTGTTATACCGTTGATACATTTTGTTAGTGATAAAGTAAAAATGGGAGAATTTGTAATTCCTACCTATGTAAAAATATTAGCTTGGTTAAGTGCCTTAATAATTATTAGTTTGAATGTGAAATTAGTATATGAGCAAGTATTAATTTGGACAAGCGGACCAACAGTAAATCCGTGGATCACCTTTTTAGTATTGCCGATAATTATATTTAGCATTTTTATGTTGTTATATATTATCTTTTACCCATATTTCAACAATTTGGATGAAAGAATTATGCCTATTCCTCATGGTACTTTCCAAAAAATTGCGTCATTAGAAATAAAATCTTATCAAAGAATTGCAATTGCGTTAGACTTCTCCGAAAAGGATGAACTGGTAATTAAAAATGCACTTCAACAAGGAGGCATAAAAGCCAATTATATTTTAATGCATGTTACTGAATCTGCTGGAGCCTTTTTCTCTGGTAATGATACTATGGATTATGAAAGTCAAGTGGATAAAGAAAGTTTGCTTTTTTATGCAGAAAATTTAACAACACTTGGTTATAAATGCGAATATATTATTGGTTATGGAAGTCCTAAAAAAGTATTACCGGAATTAGTAAATGGTTTCAATGCAGATTTATTAATAATGGGAGCCCATGGCCATAGAGTTATAAAAGATGTAATCTTTGGCGCAACAATAGACGCAGTTCGTCATAGAGTGAAAATTCCAGTATTTATTGTTCGATAAAGATTGAAAATCGCTTTCATTTAAATTCAAATCAATTCTTTGCCTTGCTTTGTTTAGTTTTGCAGTATTATGTCATCAGCACAACCAGTAATTAATATTTCAAACAAGAGAGCTACTTTCAATTATTTTATTGATAGTACTTGGGAAGCTGGAATAATCTTAACTGGAACCGAAATTAAGGCTATACGTGAAGGAAAAGCCAATCTTACAGATGCTTACTGCTTTTTTAAAGATGAAGAGTTATGGATTAAGAATATGCATATTAGTCCTTACGACAAAGGATCATACGCTAATCACCCTCCAAGAAGAGATCGAAAATTACTATTAAATAAGCGAGAACTTGTAAAAATAAAATCAAAAGCTAAAGAGAAAGGAGTTACAGTAATCCCAATTCGACTTTATATTAATGATAGAAGCTTTGCAAAAGTAGAAATTGGAATTGCTCGCGGTAAAAAACTTTATGATAAACGTGAAACATTAAAGGAAAATGAATCAAAGCGTGAAATAGATAGAATCATGAAAAGATTTTAATTCTACATTATACTTTTAAATTATTAATAATGAAAAATAGAAATCCTATCCGATTAGCAGGCCTTGCTTTTATTATGAGCTCAATTACTTTTATGAATTTCACTAATAGTAAAGGTTCGGAGTAAATAGGTAATGTTAAAATTCTTCAATTAATTACTTGTGGAATTTTTCTTGAGATAGCTTTAATAACCATTATTTACTTTATTAAAAACAGGGGAAAACAAATTTTTCAATAAGAATTTTACTTCTTTTTAAAACTACTTAAACTCGTAGTTATTGTGAAGTGATTACTGCCACCAGCAGTATTGTAAACAGCTCTAGCGTAACTTAAATTGAACTTGTTTACTTTGAATCCAAAGCCACCACTTAGCCCTGACAACCCTTTTTTATCAGGGAAACCAAGTTCATTACGTCGTAAAAAATTATATCCTAAACGAACATTAAAATTCTTTGAAAATAAAATTTCAACGTTCATTATTAAATGAAGTGAAACTTTTTTTGCAAAACTAATCTTCTCTGATTTATCTTCTCCTGTTAATGGATCTACACCACTCTTTAGAGGATCTATAAATGATAAGTCAAATTTTTGCAATTGCTGCCCAATAAAAGAAAAACGAAAAGGAGCATTCAATAATTGTTTTGAAAACCCGGCTTGTATTTCAAATGGCAATGGTTCTCGATCACCGTTTTCATATTTTTTTAATTGCGTTCCTACATTCTTAACAACAAATGTTGCGCATATTAATTTTTCAGGTTTATACCAAGTAATACCAACATCAGCTGCAACGCCATTCGACTTATAATCGCCAAGGTCAGATAGAATGCCTTTAAAACTTGCACCGATAAATAAATTACTATCAAGAGCTTTGCTCCAACTTAAAGCTAATGCATATTCACCTGCTGTGTAGGTTCCAATAATGGCACTTGTTTCATCAGTACGATCAAAAGAACCATAATTAACAAAATGTAAAGTAGCGGCATACATACCAAATTTACCAGCACTTTGCGCATAAGCAACATCACCAAACTTAATGTCAGCAATATATCCAACATAGCTAAATGCTAATTGTTTATTCATTGATATTTGCAATTGAGACGGGTTTTGCCACACTAAGGTAACATCGTCTTCATGTGTTGCAATTGCATTTCCTCCCAAAGCGGCAGGGCGAGCAGATGCGTTCAAATTCAAAAACTGAAAAGTACTTTTTCCACCCAATTGAGCAAAAGAAGTTGATACACTAAAAGCACAAAGAAGAAAGACAATTAATCGTATTACTTTTCGCATGATATGGTTTGGTCGCACTTTAACGAAATTTTAAACAAAGTATTGTTTTATTTGTATAGAGGATATTTTTCCATCATCTCATTCACTTCAGCCTTCACCTTGGCAATTACTTTTTCATCTTCTGGATTTTTCAACACTTTATCAATTAAAATAACGACTTTTTTCATTTGAGTTTCCTTAAAACCACGACTAGTCATTGCAGGAGTTCCAATTCTAATTCCTGAAGTAACGAATGGACTTTTATCATCGAAAGGAACCATATTTTTATTTATAGTTATATCCGCTTTTACTAAAGCATTTTCGGCAAGCTTACCTGTAATACCTTTATTTCGAAGATCGATTAACATTAAATGATTATCAGTACCGCCCGAAATTATTTGATAATCCTTTTCCATAAATGCTTCAGACATAGCCTTAGCATTCTTCACTATTTGAACAGTATAATTCATAAAATCATCTGTAAGTGCCTCCCCAAAAGCAACTGCTTTAGAAGCAATAACATGTTCTAAAGGTCCACCTTGAGTACCAGGAAAAACAGCAGCATCCATTATTGATGTCATCATTCGTAATTCGCCTTTAGGGGTTTTCAAACCAAATGGATTTTCAAAATCTTTTCCCATCATAATTAAACCGCCTCTAGGACCACGTAAAGTTTTGTGTGTAGTAGTAGTTATAACATGACAATGTGGGACAGGATCATTTAAAATTCCTTTTGCAATAAGTCCAGCTGGATGTGCAATATCGGCTAATAAAAACGCTCCAATTTTATCTGCAATAGCGCGCAAACGTTTATAGTCCCAATCACGAGAATAGGCTGAAGCTCCACATATCAATAAATTCGGTTTTTCTTTTTTTGCTGTTGCTTCCAATTTATCATAATCAATCCTACCAGTTTCTTTTTCTACACCATAAAAACTAGTTTGAAAATATTTTCCACTAAAATTAACTGGAGATCCATGAGTGAGGTGACCACCATGCGATAAATCAAAGCCCATAATTTTATCACCTGGCTTTAATAATGCTAACATAACTGCCGCATTTGCCTGAGCACCTGAATGTGGTTGAACATTTGCCCAAACTGCACCAAACAAATCTTTAGCGCGATCAATAGCAATTTGCTCTATTTGATCAACAATTTCACATCCACCATAATACCGTTTTCCTGGTAATCCTTCTGCATATTTATTAGTTAAACAAGAACCCATAGCTTGCATTACTTGCTTGCTCACAAAATTCTCGGAAGCGATAAGTTCAATACCATGGCGCTGACGTTTCAATTCCTGATTTATAAGTTTGAATACAACAGTATCTTTCTTTTTCATAATATTATTTTCTTCGTGTTAAAAATTAAAATAAAATTTTGCTTAACTGAAATCAATTTCTGTACTATCGCCAATATTTAAACTTTGACTTAATCCTTTTAGATATGCATCACTTCCAACAATACTCTGATGTAAAATAGCAGTTTCTAATTGTGCGTAAGAACCTATAATTGAATCTCGAATTATACTATGTTTTACGATTGAATTTTCTCCTATTGAAACATTAGGACCAATAATTGAATCAGAAATATCACAATTGTTTGCAATGCTTACAGGTTGAATTATGATGGTATTTGAAAAATTATATTGTACTTTATTGATATCGCTGCTTCGCTTTAATAAAACAGCATTCGTTTCTAATAAATTACTTTTTCCACCACAATCAAACCAACTTCCAACCTGAAATGTATTTATTTTTTCGCCAACTGAAATCATTCGTTGAATACCATAAGTTAAATGAAGCTCACCATTATTGCGCGTATCATTTCGAATAATATGATCTAAAGCTTCCATCAATTTACCTGCATTGCGAAAATGATAAATCCCAACAAGAGCCATATTAGATTTTGGAATTGTAGGCTTTTCTTCAACCTTAGTTATAATTCCATCAGCATCAATTTCAACGACGCCAAAGTGGCGAGGGTCTTCAACTTTTTTAACGCCAAGCGCAGAATTTGGCATTGCAATAAGCTTACTTAAATCGAAATCAATGATAGTATCGCCAAGTAAAATTAGTAGCTCGTCATCAGCATTTACTTTTTCACGTGCTAGCCAAACTGCATGTCCGGTTCCCTCACGAGGTTCTTGAATAATAAAAGTAGATTTTAAATTTGGATATTTTGTTTTAACATAATCTTCGATTTTATCACCAAGATATCCGATAATAAATATAAAATCATCATAACCACCAGTTACCAGATAATCAACTATGTGCGATAAAATGGGTTTACCAGCAACAGGAACTAACGCTTTAGGCTGGGTGTGTGTATGCGGCCGTAACTTGCTACCAATACCCGCAACAGGAATAATAATTTTCATTTATTGTATTTGAACTCGTTAGATGATAAGTCAATTAACGATGATCGGGTAAAAATAGTTGTTTAAGGTTAAACATTTCAAAACTTTGAATAATTGAGAGATAAATTTTAAATGTTTATCGAAAATTTCATTTTGAAAGCTTTCATCGACTTCATTAAGTACTTTCGCAACTTATGCGAATAATTTTACTTGCCATGTTAACCCTATGTTTTTTTTTCGGCCATGTGGTATTTAATTATATGAATATCAGGCTATATACAGATTCTTGGAACCTCGCTAATCTTGACAACCTTCTTTTTGTTAGGTACATTTTAGTGCTAGATGTTGGAAGAAACCTTGCTTTTTCAACACAAAACTTTGCTTATATCAGTAAAATCGATGCAGTTGCTAATATCTGGAAAAGACATCCGAATTTAAAACTGATTTTAAGTAGAAAAGCAGATGGCGATCTTTATAATGAAACAGAATATATGCTAAGATCACTTAAACTAACAGGAATACCCATAAAAAGTTGCTATATTGATAATCAAAGTTATACTACTTTTGGATCCATATCAAGATATAAAAATCAATTCGGGTACTCCCCAATAATTGTTAGCACAAGAGCCCATTTAAAAAGAGTTAATGCAAAGGCAAAAACTTGTAATATGGAATCTATAGCATTTGAAGCAAAAGGATTTCCAATAACTACTCCAATTTCGGTTCATTTAAGCAACTATCTATCAAGAGTAAAAGCATGTTTAATTCTTTGGGAATTATTAAAATATGACAATAAACTAAGTAATCAAGTTTTAAAAAATGGAAAATAGAATTAAGAAATTATTAAAAATTGAATATCCAATTATTCAGGCTGGGATGATTTGGTGCAGCGGTTGGCGCTTAGCAGCAGCAGTAAGTAATGCGGGAGGCTTAGGCTTAATAGGTGCTGGATCCATGTACCCAGAAGTTTTACGTGACCATATCAGAAAATGTAAATCAGCTACAAATAATCCCTTTGGAGTTAACGTACCACTACTCTATCCAAATATTAATGAGCACATACAAATTATTATGGATGAAGATGTGAAAGTTGTTTTTACATCAGCAGGAAATCCTGCCACATGGACTAGTTTATTAAAAGAAAAAGGGATTACAGTTATTCATGTTATTGCGAATACGAAATTTGCAAAAAAATCAGCAGAATGTGGAGTTGATGCAATTGTTGCTGAAGGATTTGAAGCTGGAGGTCACAATGGGCGCGAAGAAACAACGACATTATGTTTAATACCCATTATTAAAGAGGCCGTTGATATTCCGATAATTGCTGCTGGAGGAATAGGAAGTGGAAAGGCCATGTTAGCATGTTTTGCTCTTGGTGCCGAAGGAGTTCAAATAGGATCACGATTTGTGGCTTCAACCGAATCATCAGCTCATGACCTTTTCAAACAAAAAGTTATAGAAAGTAACGAAGGCGATACCTTGTTAACGATGAAACAACTTACTCCGGTTCGCTTAATGAAAAATAAATTTTATAAAGAATTTATTGATGCTGAATTACGGGGAGCATCAATTGAGGAACTAAAAATTATTTTAGGAAGAGCAAGAGCAAAAAAAGGCATGTTCGAAGGTGATTTAGAGGAAGGAGAATTAGAAATTGGTCAGGTATCTGCATCGATTCATTCGATTAAACCAGCAGGAGAAATAGTACATGAAATATGGAATGAGTTTATGAACGAAAAACAAAAGTTAACAAATCTTGTTTTTTAAAAGTACTAACATTCGAAATATTTTCTTAACAATAATTTTAAATAAACAATCTTAAAATATGATAAAATTTGATCGTTTCACATTATCAAATGGCTTAACAGTAATTGTTCACGAAGACAATTCAAGCCCTTTAGTAGCCATGAACATTTTATACAAAGTAGGCGCACGTGATGAAGATGAAAGTAAAACAGGCTTCGCCCATTTGTTTGAACACTTGATGTTTGGTGGATCTATAAATATTCCAAGTTATGATGAACCATTACAAATGGCGGGTGGAGAAAATAATGCCTTCACTAACAATGATATTACCAATTATTATTTAACGATTCCCTCTCAAAATTTAGAGACAGCATTTTGGCTTGAATCAGATAGGATGCTTAGTCTTGCATTTACCGAAAAAAGTTTAGAGGTTCAACGTAACGTAGTTGTTGAAGAATTTAAACAACGTTATTTAAATCAACCTTATGGTGATGTGTGGTTAGCATTAAGACCCCTTGCATATAAAGTGCATCCTTATAAATGGGCAACAATTGGAAAAGAAATTGCACACATTGAAGATGCAACACTGGAAGATGTGAAAAGTTTTTTCAAGAAATGGTATGCTCCTAATAATGCAATTTTAACACTTGCTGGGAACTGTTCACTTGATACTGCAAAGGAACTTTGTAAAAAATGGTTTGAGCCTATACCCGTTTCTAACACACCAATTAGAAATTTACCTGTTGAACCAAAGCAAACTAAACTACAAACAATTGAAATTAATAAAGCTGTTCCTAACTCAAACATTTATATGGTTTGGCATTGTTGTTCACGGTTAGATCCAGAATTTTATGCCACTGATCTACTTTCAGATGTTTTATCTAGAGGGAAGTCTTCAAGATTCTATCAACGATTAGTAAAAGAACTTAAACTATTTACAGATATAAGTGCCTATATGTTAGGCGATCTTAATAAAAGTTTATTTATGATTGAAGGCAAAATAATTAATGGGATTAGCATGGAAGTTGCAGAAAAAGCTATATTAAATGAATTAGAAAATAGTAAGATATATATATCTGAAGAAGAACTTCAAAAAGTTAAAAATAAAGTTGAATCATCACTTGTATTTTCAGAAATGAGTTTAGATTCAAAAGCGCTTAATTTAGCATACTATGAATTGATTGGAGATGCTAATTTAGTGAATGAACAAATAGCTAAATATCAATCAATAAATACAGAGGAAATAATGGCAATTGCTAAAGAAATATTCCAACCTGAAAATTGTTCAATTCTTTATTATAATTCAATTAAATAATTATGCTCAATAGAACCGAAAGTCCGAAATTAATTCCAACAACAGATATAAAAATACCTGAAGCTAAAGTATTATATATAAATGACCAAATTCCGGTAATTGTTGTTAATGAAGGAACACAAGAAGTAATGAAAGTGGAGTTAGTTTTTGCAGCTGGAAACATATCAGAAAAAATTCCAATGCTAGCATCAGTTGCAAGTGAATTATTAGATGAAGGGACAAGAAAAAGAAGTTCGGCTGATATAGCTGAAGCGCTCGATAATTACGGCGCATACTTTCAAACCGAATGCGGAAATGACTTTGCAACGGTTTCATTATACACTTTGAGCCGATTTTTACCTGAAACATTGCCAGTTTTGTTAGAAATTATAACAGAACCTGCATATCCTGAAAATGAAATATCAACATTTTGTGTTCAAGGAAAGCAGCGTTTAGCTGTAAGTAGCGAAAAAGTTGATTTTTTAGCAAGAAAACATTTCATAAATTCACTTTATGGAGACCAACATCCCTACGGCCATTTTCCTAAAGAAGAAAATTTCGATGTTTTTACTCCCGAAATCCTAAGTGCATTCCATAAAAAGAATTATTTAAATGGACTTGTTACTATTGTTATTGCTGGAAAATTTAACGAAACTCAGCTTAAATTGGCTATAGAACAAATTAAATCTATTGGTTTCAAAAAAGGAATTGTTGATAATCTAAATATTTCGGCAACCCCTGAAGTGGTTAAACTTCATGTTCCTAAAGAATCTGCCGTACAATCTGCGATAAGAATCGGAAGAAAATTATTTAATAGAAAACACCCAGATTATTTCAATTTCACCATTTTAAATACTGTTTTAGGCGGGTATTTCGGCTCAAGATTAATGTCAAATATTCGTGAGGATAAAGGTTATACTTATGGTATAGGCTCTGGTATAATTCCTCAGTTTTTTGATGGTTATTTTTTCATAAGTACAGAGGTAGGATCCGATGTTTGTGAATCAGCTGTTAAGGAAATACATTATGAGCTTAATCGACTAGTTAATGATCCTATTCCACAGGAGGAACTAAATTTAGTAAAAAGTTATCTAACAGGTTCTTTCCAGAGAAGTATTGATGGCCCATTTTCTCTTGCAGATCGCTATAAGACTCTAGTGCTAAATGGACTCGAATTAGAGCATTATTATTCTTACCTCAATACCTTGAGAAATGTGACTTCAGAAGATCTATTACAAACTGGTCGCCACTATTTGAATATTATTCACATGTCGGAAGTGATAATTGGCCGTTAAGCTATTGTTAATTAGAAGGATTATTTGTAAGTTTGGGGCACACTATTTACCAAAATGAAAAGAATCCTACTAATTACCTTCTCATTCCTATTCTTTTTAGGAATATTTGAGTCTGAAGCTTCCCATCAAATGGGTGGTGAAATTACTTGGAAATGCGCTAAAGCTGGATCTGGGATCAACATTGGCAAATTCAAATTTCAGGTAAAGTATTATCGTGATTGTAATGGTATACCTCCTGAACCAAATGTTACATTGACAACAAATGCTCCTGGATGGGGTGGTGGTATCTTATGTAATCCAATTTCTACAATTGAAATTTCTCCAACAGGATTAGGATGCCCAACGTGTGCTAGTCCAAACGGGACTTCAAGTACAGCACAAGAAATAATTTACGAGTCTGTTTGGATAAATTTGAATGGCATTCCACCCGCAACCGGATGGAATTTTTGGTGGAATTCATGTTGCCGTAATGCCACTATTGATAATTTAGCTGCAGGAGCAGGTATGACATTACGGGCGATCATGTATCCTTTCAATGCTACTAATACCAACCCATGTTTTGATTCTTCACCTAGTTTTGCAGAAAAGCCACAATTAAGTACTTGCGCTGGTAATCAAACTTCCTATAGTCATAATGCAGTTGATGAAGAGGTAGATTCTCTTGTCTATGATTGGGGGAGACCAATTGATGCTGGATTTCCTGGAATAAATGTTGGATTTGTATTTCCATATACTTTTAATAACCCTATGCCTTCTGCTGCACCTAGCATTGGAGCTACATTAAATCCGGCTACTGGTATTATTTGTTTTTTTACTGCAAATGGTTCTGGAGGTGTTTTTGTTACAGTTACAAAAGTTACAGCTTACAAGTGCGGAATTAAAGTGGCTGAAATTTTTCGAGAAATTCAACTTGTAATCGCAGATAATTGTATAATTTCTGGCTCAGGTGCTACTGCAGTTTTTAACAAGCCTCCAGTCCTGAATTTTATTCCTAATACAAATGTTCAAAACACTAATTGTGGTCAACAATATATTGATACCGTTTTAGCTGGTGATACTGTAACATTTGGAGTCTCTGCTACTGACTTTGATCCTCAACCAAATGGAACTGCTCAGTCAATGTCATTTGATGCTACCGGATTAGAATTCGGCCAAAACTATACAAATCCTTTAGCAGGATGCCCTATAACACCTTGTGCAACTCTTGACAGGATTATGCCTCAAAAGAATATAGGAGTTGCTGGTGGACTAAACTTTAAATGGGTAACTTCATGCGATCACTTAGGCGGAAATATTGGAGGTACTTGCTCTAGGGTAACCTCTGTTTATAATTTTGTAATTAAAGTTTACGATAATTTTTGCCCATCCAATGCGGTAAATTTTAATACAATTACAATTGTCGTCAGGTCTCCGCCACCAGTAAATCCTCCGATAATGAAATGTGCGAATGTTAGAACTGATGGAAAGGTTGATTTATCATGGATAAATCCAACCGATACTGGAAAACAAGATACAATATCATTTTTTAAAGCCTTTTATATTTGGAGATCAACCAATCGTAATGGACCTTATGCGGTTATTGATAGTGTTTTTAGTTTATTTACGAGTACCTATTTTGATGCAAATGCAAATGGTAATGCAGGCCCTGTTTATTATTACATGACTACTCGTTCAGGCTGTAACATACAACAAAGCGGAAGCAGTGATACGATTGCAACCATGTTTTTAAGTGTTTCGCAAACTATGCCAATTCCAATAGCAAACTTAACGTGGAATCCACAGTTTAATAGGGTTGATTGGTTCAAAACAGATGTTTTAGCAAGTCAATATTTTATGAAATCTAGTGTTCGGAAATACGATATCTGGAAAGAAACTCCACCTCGCGGGTCTGGAGCTTGGAGTTATTTAGGAAGCAGTTTCACAAACTCCTTTCAAGATTCTGTAAAGGTTTGCGACGATACAATAAATTATCGAGTACAAATTTCGGACACCACATTTGGTTATAATTGCACTTCCATTTCAAATGTTGCTTGGGCTAGATTAAGGGCTACTAATCCTCAATTAAAAGGTCCATCGTTGAGATGTGCTAGTGTTTTACAACCATCTGGCGATGTACAATTAAGCTGGGTAGGATCACAAGATACCGCTAGTCATTTTGAAAAATATTATATCTATCAGTCTATCACTAAGGCTGGACCATACACCAAAATTGATTCAATTGCATCCTACGCTTTAAATACGTTTATTGATTTAGGAGCCAATGCAAACAGTGTAATTAACTATTATTATATTACAACAAAAGCTGGTTGTGATTCACCGACGTCGTTTGAAGAAGTATTAATAACTTCCGACACATTGGCAACAATGCTCGTAAATGCAACTCCATCATTAGGATTTGCAACCTTGAATTGGAATGCTCAACGAATTCCTTTGTTACCAACCTCATCAGGAACCTATAAAATTTATCGCAATATTCCACCATCAGTAACTTGGGCTTTAGCAGGAACTAGTTTGGTTCCGACCTTTAAGGATACTGTTTTCTTATGTGATACTTTAATAAATTATAGAGTTGAAATTTCGGATGTATCAGGTTGCAATTCTGTTTCTTCAATCGATAACGATAGATTTACATCCTTAGGTGCAATAGTTGACAACCCTAAATTAAGTTGTTTGGCTGTTCAACCAAATGGAAATATTTTAGTTAGTTGGGCTAAACCAAACGACCCAAATAATTTCTTTGCTGGATATGAAATATATCGTTCATCTGCTTTAGCAGGACCTTACTCTAAAGTTACAACAATTAATACTTATGCAACTACATCTTATCTAGATATTGCTGCAACAGGGAACACGGCAATACAATATTACTATTTAAGAACCTTGTCAGGATGTACAAAACTTGCAACAAACGGACTAACTAGCGACACATTGGCGTCAATGCTTATCACTGTTGTTCCATCTTTTGGGTTTGCAAATTTAAGTTGGAATCCAATGCATACACCTAAACTAGCTAGTTCTCCTGGTTTGTATAGAATCATGCGCCGTACAACAGGTGTAGGAATTTATGTTCAAGTTGGAACAACCGCAAATTTAACTTTTAAAGATACAATTACAGCATGCAATTTACCATTCGAATACATAATTGAATTGGATGATAATTTACCTTGCACTTCAGTAAGTTCAGCAGATAATGATATCTTTTCTTCCCTAGGTAATGTAATTGCAAGTCCTTCTTTAAGTTGCGTGAGTGTACAAGCCAACGGACAAATTATTTTAACTTGGCTAAACCCTACTCCTGCTTCTTTCACTGATTTTAATGAATATGAAATTTGG
>Ga0114969_10000394_pt1 | contig 37230 bp, 30 predicted proteins | sample M_130807_MF_Meta_FD_87316 | JGI IMG/M metagenome (GOLD analysis project Ga0114969, IMG submission 87316) | Freshwater microbial communities from Lake Montjoie, Canada to study carbon cycling - M_130807_MF_MetaG | ecosystem: Environmental > Aquatic > Freshwater > Lake | place: Lake Montjoie...
ACACCCGCATCATGAACCCGACCTGCGACGTGCTCGAGAAGCGCCTCGCGGCGATCGACGGCGGCGCAGCCGCCCTCGCCTTCGCCTCGGGCCAGGCGGCGATCACCGCGGCGATCCTCACGATCTGCCACGCCGGCCAGAACTTCGTCTCCTCGACGAGCCTCTACGGCGGTACCTGGACGCTCTTCTCCCAGACGCTCGCCAAGCTCGGCATCGAGGTCCGCTTCTTCGATCCCCACCACCCAGAGAAGATCCACGAGCTGGTGGACGAGAACACGCGCTGCGTCTACTTGGAGAGCGTCGGCAACCCGAAGAACGACGTCCCCGACTTCCGCCGCATCGCCGACATCGCACACGGCCACGACCTGCCGGTGCTGTGCGACAACACCGTCCTGCCGCTCACCTTCCGGCCGATCGAGCACGGCGTGGACGTCGTCATCTACTCGACGACCAAGTTCATCGGTGGCCACGGCGTCCACATTGGCGGCGCCATCGTGGACAGCGCGAAATTCCCGTGGGCGAAGACCCCGAAGAAGTGGCCCGAGTTCTGCGACGCCGACCCGGCCTACCACGGCATGGTGTTCGAGGAGGCGCTGCGGCCGATGGGCAACATCGCCTACATCCTGCACATCCGCACCCACTGGTTGCGCGACACCGGCGCCTGCATGAGCCCGTTCGCAGCCTTCCTCTTCCTGCTGGGCCTCGAGACGCTCCACCTCCGCATGGAGCGCCACTGCGCCAATGCGCTCGAGGTCGCGCGCTTTCTCGAGAAGCACCCGGCCGTCTCCTGGGTGAACTACCCGGGACTCGCGAGCCACCCGGACCATGCCCAGGCGAAGCGCTATCTCGGCGGCGCCGACGGCGCGATCCTCGGCTTCGGCATCAAGGGAGGTCGCGACGCCGGCGTCCGCTTCATCCAGTCGGTGAAGCTCGCGAGCCACCTCGCGAACATCGGCGACGCCAAGACGCTCGTGATCCACCCGGCGTCGACGACCCACTCCCAGCTGAGCGAGGCCGAGCAGGTGCAGACCGGGGTCACGCCGGACTACATCCGCGTCTCGGTCGGCATCGAGGACGTGGCTGATATTCTGGCCGACCTCGACCAGGCGCTGAAGGCGTCGCAGGCCTGACCGCGGCGGTGCCGCGCGGATCGTCGACGATCCCGCGCGGCACCGGGCGGCCACCGCCGAAGGATCCGACCGACGTGCCTCCGGCCGACCTACTCTTCGACAGCAGCGACGCCCGGCGCAGCGCCCTCCCGCTGGCGCACGCCCGGCACCTTCGGCTCGACGGAACGCTCGAGCTCGAACTCGGTGGACGACTCGCGGAAGTCGAGGTCGCCTGCGAGACCTGGGGAGAACTCTCCCCCGAGCGCGACAACGCGATCCTCGTCTGCCACGCCCTCTCCGGCGACTCGCACGCGGCGCGCCACGACGCCGACGACGCGCCGGGCTGGTGGGAGATCCTCGTCGGCCCCGGCAAGTCGATCGACACCGACCGCTTCTTCGTGGTCTGCCAGAACGTACTCGGCGGCTGTCGCGGCACGACCGGCCCCTCGTCGATCGACCCGGCGACCGGCCGGCCCTACGGTGCCGACTTCCCGACGATCACGATCGGCGACATGGTCGAGGTTCAGCGGCGCGCGCTCGAACGGCTCGGCATCGCGAGCCTGCGCGCGGTCGTCGGCGGCTCGCTCGGCGGCCAGCAGGCGATGACCTGGGCGGTCCGTCACCCCGAGCGCGTCGGCGGCTGCGTCGTCGTCGCGAGTTCGGCGCGACTCACGAGCCAGGCAATCGCCTTCGACGTGGTCGGGCGAAACGCGATCGTGCACGACCCGGACTTCCGCGGCGGCCAGTACTACGCGCAGGGTGGCGGACCGGTGGTAGGACTCGCGCTCGCCCGCATGCTCGCGCACATCACCTACCTGTCGCGCGACTCGATGACCGAGAAGTTCGACCCTGGCCGCACCCAGCCACGCGACGTCCCGACCGCCTTCGAGAAGCGCTTCTCTGTCGGCTCCTACCTCGCCCATCAGGGCGACAAGTTCGTCGAGCGTTTCGATGCGAACAGCTATGTCACGTTATCGCTCGCCATGGACCTCTTCGACCTCGGTGGCGACCCGGCGACGCTGCGCGAGACCCTCGAGCGCAGCGCCGTACGCTGGCTCGTGCTTGCCTTCGAGAGCGACTGGCTGTTTCCGCCGGAGCAGAGCCGGCGACTGGTCGACGCGCGGATCTCCGGGGGACGACCGGTGTCCTGGTGCTCGGTCGAGGCGCGCGGCGGGCACGACTCCTTCCTGCTCGAGGAGAAGCTCGACGTCTACGGCGGCATGATCGGCGGCTTCCTCGGTTCGCTCGACCCGTCCGAACCACCGCCCGGGGATCCCGCCGCGACGCCGGCGCCGGCCGCGACGCGCGGCATGTTCCACGGGCACCGGCTCGACCAGGCAGCGATCCTCGAACTCATCCTGCCGGGCGAGAGCGTCCTCGACCTCGGCTGCGGCAACGGCGGACTCATGCGCGAACTGCGTCGCCGCGGACACCCGGTGCTCGGGATCGAACTCGACGAGCACTCGATCCTCGCCGCGATCCGCGACGGCCACGACGTCGTGCAGCAGGACCTGGAGCAGGGCCTCTGCCCGTTCCGCGACGGGCAGTTCGACTGGGTCGTGCTGTCGCAGACCCTGCAGTCGGTCACCGAAACCGAGCGCATCCTTCGCGAGATGATCCGGGTCGGGCGTCGCGCGATCGCCAGCTTTCCGAACTTCGCCTACCATCGGCTGCGCACCATGCTCTTCGAGCAGGGGCGGTCGCCCAAGGCGGAAGGCGCCTACGGCTTCGAGTGGTGGAACACGCCGAACCGGCGCTTCCCGTCGATCGTCGACTTCGAGGAGTTCTGCCGGGACCAGCGGATCGCGATCGAACGGCGCGTCTACCTCGATTCGGAGACCGGCACGCGCATCGCGGAGGACGGCGACCCGAACTGGAACGCCGACGTCGCGATCTTCGTGTTGCGCCGGGCCTCCTGAAGGCGGGCGCCCCCGCCGCGGGCGACCGCGCAGAAAACCGGCGAGGGCCGGATCACCGGCGTGGCAGGCGCCTGGTCGACGGCGGTTCCTCGCGCGCGAGTTCCTGGCGCAGCCCGCGCGCCAGCAGGACGGCAAGCGTCACGGCACTCATCGGGAGGGCGAAGAAGACCATCGCGTCCGTGAAGCGGCCGAGGAGCGGACTCTTGATCGCCGCGAGCACCAGGTAGGCGAGGTAGGCCAGGTAGTATGCGACGAAGAGACCGCCTTCCCAGCGCGCGATCGAGGCGCCGTCGAGGGCCACCGGCAGGCAGGCGACGGCCGTCACGAGCATGATCGGCAGGTCCATCTGGCGGGCCTCCGCCGCGACCGGCAGCCCGCCCGGGGCCAGCACCGCGCCGATCCCGAGGATGAGCAGCAGGTTCGCGATGTTCGAGCCGACGACGTTGCCGACCGCGATGTCGCCTTCGCCGCGCCAGGCGGCGGCGAGCGAGGCGGCGATTTCGGGCAGCGATGTCCCGATCGCGACCACCGTGAGACCGATGACGAGATCGGAGAGCCCGAAGGTGTGCGCGATGTCGGTCGCTCCCCCGACGAGCAGGTTCGCGCCGAGGCCGAGCAGGGCGAGGCCAGCGACCACGCGCAGCGCATCGGCCGCCCACCGCCCCGGGCGCGACCCCGCGTTGGGGGCCGGCAGGCGCGTCGCATCGAGCGCCAGCGACTCCGCGTCGGACGCACCCTGCCGGAGCTGGAACCACACGTAGGCGACGTAGCCCGCCAGCAGCAGGAACCCCTCGCCGCGCGCGATCAGGCCGTCGCGACAGAACATCGCGGCGACGAACGAGATCGCGATCATGAGCGGGATCTCCTGGCGCGTCACCTTCCGGGCGACCGCGAGAGGCGCGACCAGCGCCGAGAACCCGAGGATGAGCAGCACGTTGCAGATGTTGCTGCCGACCACGTTGCCGAAGGCGAGACCGGGCTCGCCGGCGAGCGCCGAGCGGACGGTGACCGCGAGTTCGGGCGAACTGGTTCCGATCGCGACGACCGTGAGCCCGACGACGAGCGGCGAGAGTCCGAAGGCCAGCGCCAGGCCCGAGGCACCGCTCACCAAGAGCGAAGCGCCCGGCACGAGGCAGGCGAGACCGGCCGCGACGAGTCCGAGGCTCGTCGCGTCGAACCCACCCGTGGCCCCTGCGGCAGTCGCCGCGTTCGCGGCCGCGCCTGCCGCCGCTGCCGCCGTCGCCTCCATCGCCCGAACGTCTCCGCTTCAGGGCCGCTCGCCCTAGGCGAACAGGTCCATCGTGTAGTCGTTCAGGTCCACGGCGACGCTCTTGGTGCGCGTCAGGTAGTTCACCATGCCGACACCATTCTCGCGCCCGTAGCCAGACATCTTATAGCCGCCGAACGGGCAGCTGGTCTCGATGCGGTGGTAGGTGTTGATCCACACCGAACCGGCCTTGAGGCGGCGCGCTAGCTTGTGCGCGCGCTTGATGTCGTTCGTCTGGATGCCGGCCGCGAGGCCGTAGACGATGTCGTTCGCCTTGGCCAGCACGTCGTCCTCGCTCGAGAACTTGAGCACGCAGGCGACCGGGCCGAAGATCTCCTCCTGGGCGATCTTCATCCTGTTGTCCACGTCGACGAAGACGGTCGGGGCGAAGTAGTGGCCGGCTGCGAGTTTCGGGTCCTCCGGCTTGCCGCCGCCGCAAAGCATGCGGGCGCCCTCCTCCCGGCCGATCTTCACGTAGTGCGAGACACGGTCGAACTGCTCCCGGGAGACCAGCGGGCCGAGTTGGGTCAGGGGATCGAGCGGGTCGCCGATGCGGATCGCCTTGGCGCGCGTGACCAGTTTCTCGACGAAGGCGTCGTGGATCCGCTCGTGGACGAAGATGCGCGAGCCCGAAGTGCATACCTGCCCGCAGTTCGTGTAGATGCCGAAGATCGCGTTGGCGACCGCGCGGTCGATGTCCACGTCGTCGAAGACGATGTGGGGCGACTTGCCGCCGAGTTCCAGCGTCACCACCTTCAGGTTCGCGATTGCGTTGCGGGCGACGTCCTGACCGGTCACGGTCTCCCCGGTGAAGGCGATCTTGTCGACGTCGGGGTGCGCTGCGAGCGCGGCACCCGCGGTCGGGCCGAAGCCCGGGACGACGTTGAAGAGCCCCGGAGGCGCGCCGGCCTCGGCGAAGCACTTCGCGAGTTCGAGCGCCGTGATCGGCGTGAGTTCCGCCGGCTTCAGCACGACGGTGTTGCCGCAGGCGATCGCCGGGGCCGTCTTCCAGGCCGCCATGATGAGCGGGCCGTTCCACGGGATGATGCCGCCGACCACGCCGAGCGGCTCGCGCAGCGTGTAGTTGAGCGACTCGCCGGGCAGCATCGAGGGATTCACCTCGCCCTGGATCTTGGTCGCCATTCCGGCCCAGTACTCGAAGACCTCGACCGCCTGCATGGCGGTTCCGGCCGTCCACATGGTCGGACCACCCATGTCGAGCGTCTCGAGGTGCGCGAGTTCGCTCATGCGGTCCTGGATGCGCTGCGCGACCCGCAGCAGGAGACGGCCCCGCTCGCCCACGGGGATCTGCGACCAGACGTTTTCGTAGCAGTTGCGGGCGGCGACGACGGCGCGATCGATGTCGGCCTTGTCGCCCTCGGCGACGGTCGCGATCACGTGGCCGTTGGCGGGATTGATCGACTCGAAGGTGCGGCCGGAGGCCGCGGGGACGCTGGCTCCGTCGATGTAGAGGTCGTAGTGCGGTACGGATCCGGCGGCGGCGGTGGAAGCCTGGCTGCTCATCGATCTTTCCTCCCGGTGAAAGCTGGTTCGCCCTCTCCTATCGAACGCCGCCCGCGGCGGCGCAAGCGTCGGCCGGGTGCGGTTGCCCGGGGTCGGTCGGGCGGGCCGGCTTGATCGCGCGCCGGGGCCGCTGGTACTCGCGTCGCATGGCGACCGCCCACGACTGCGCCCATCCACACGGGTTCGCCTGAGCCGCCGGCCGACGGAGGACGAGATGAAAACCGAAGAACTCCTGGTCGAGCGCAGCGGACACGTCCTGACGCTCACGTTGAACCGTCCGGAGCGCATGAACGCGCTGAACCACGGACTGCTCAAGAAGGCCCTGCCGGCCGCGTTCCGCGACGCCGCGGCGGACCCGGAGGTGCGGGTCGTCGTACTGACCGGTGCCGGCGACAAGGCGTTCTGCGCCGGGGCCGACCTGAAGGACGCCGCCGAGACCGGCTCGATCGGCGGCACCGAGGGCCCCTCGCAGGGGCCGTACTACCGCGGCACGCCGACCGACTTCCTGCGCGTCGGCTTCGACAAGCCGGTCATCGTCGCCGTGAACGGCATGTGCCTCGGCGCGGGGCTCCACTTCCTCGCCGACGCCGACCTCGCCATCTGCGCCGATCACGCGACGTTCTTCGACACGCACGTCCGCGTCGGCCAGGTCTTCGCACTCGAGGCGGTCGGGCTCCTGCGGCGCATGCCCTTCGGCGAGGTCATGCGCATGATGCTGCTCTCGGGCACCGAGCGCCTCGACGCGCAGGCGGCCCTGCGCATGTCGCTCGTGAGCGAAGTCGTGCCGCGCGAGAAGCTGCTCGCGCGCGCCCACGAGCTCGCAGCGACGATCGCCGAGTTCTCGCCGGCGACGATCGCCGCCAGCAAGCGGGCCATGTGGGCCGCGCTCGAACACGGACTCGGCGACGGGCTCGAGCACGGGTGGCGCGAGATCTACCGGCACTGGTCCCATCCCGACTACCTCGAGGGGCCGCGCGCCTTCGCCGAGAAGCGCAAGCCGCGCTGGACGAGCTGAACGGGCGCTCCCGGGCGGTCGTCACAGTGCCGGTTGCGTGCCCGCCGGGGTTCACCGACGACGCCCCCGATGCCGCCGATTGCAGGCACCGGTCGGCTCGCACGCCCACGGCGAAACGCGGCGACTTTCCGTCAGGATCGACCGGGCGGGGCGAAGAGCACCTCGCAGCCCGTGCCCGCGAGGATCGCGTCGACCGTACCCCTTGCCTCCGGCGCGAGCGCCTCATGCGCCTCGCGCAACCATTGCAGGCACTTCCCCTGGTAGGGAAACGGCTTCTGCACCCAAATGCGGCCGTCGATCGTGCACTCGACGCGCTCGGCGCCGGACGCGAGTGCGGCCGCGTTGGCGACCAGAAACGGGGCATAGACGCGTCCGACCTCGGCCAGCAGGTCGCGCAGCGTCGCCGGCAGAGACCCGGGAGCCGTCCATGGACGCTCGTCGGGCTCGAGACCCGAGAGGTCCTCGACGACGTCCACCCAGGCGACGACGCGCGGCGCCTCGCGGCGGGCGATCGCGGTTGGGGTCGGATCGAAGCCGACGAGTTGGGTGAGCTGTCCGAAGATCCCGAAATCCGACGATGCGGGGCGCTGGCCGAACAGGAACGGCGTGTGCGTCAGGTGGGCGTCGAGGAGATGCAGAAAGCGGACGTAGCTCTCCTCGATGAGCGGCCCCGTGGTTGCGTTCGAACCGACCACGCCAAGGCGCCCGATCTGTCGCGCCGCGAACCCGCGCCCGCCGGCGACCGCCGCTTCCTCGGACTGGTCGATCCTGAACCAGCGCGGCAGGATCGACGCGGCGTTATTCGCGTCCGCCTCGAAGGCCCAGCGGTAGTGGAACATCGCCTTGGTCAGCCACTCGTCGCCGTAGTCCTCGAGCAGGTGGTCGAGAAACGCCGCGACCGGGTCGGGCGGGATGACCGAGCGGCCGGGGTGCGTCCGCTCGAGTTCGCGGATGAGCGGGCTCGAATCCGTTCGTACGATGAGCGCGCCGTCGGGGCCGGGGAAGACGAGTTGCGGCAGGAGCTGGACGCGCGGCTGCGGCAGCCCGCCGGTCTCCGGCCAGCCCTGGTTGATCCAGGCGTGCGGGATACGACGGTAGCGCAGCACCGCGCGCATCTTGCGGCTGTAGGGTGAACCGGGCGCGCCGACGATCCGCATGGGTGGTTCCGACATCGCATTCTCCTCGCAAGCCCGGTTCGAGCCCGCGCGGCGCCGCACCGCGCTCGGAACCGCCACGCCACCGAGGCGCATGCGGCAGGATCGCAGTCGTCCCGATCGGCCGCAACGCGATCCGCGTCAGCCGGCCTGCGGGACTTCGCCCGCCAGCGGCTCGTCGCGCAGCCACCGCTCGAGGTTGTCGAGGAAGATCTCGGCGACACGATCCGGGTTGCCGGCCGATGCGCCCGCGTCGTGGGGCGTGACGATGACCTCCGGCAGGTCCCACAGCGGGGAGTCCGCGGGCAGCGGCTCCTCGGCGAACACGTCGAGATAGGCTCCTCGGATCCGGCCGGAGGCGAGAGCGGCGACCAGCGCCGGCTCGTCGACGAGCGCGCCGCGCGCGACGTTGACGAAGCGCGCCCCTGCGGGCAGGAGCCCGAGGCGCCGCGCGTCGAGCAGGCCGCGCGTCTCGTCGGTGAGCGGGCAGGCCAGCACGAGCCAGTCGGCACGGGCGAGCACCTCGTCGAGGTGCGACGGGACGACGACCTCGTCGGCGTGGTCGTCCTCGCGGCGCGGTCTTCGCCTTACGCCGACGACGTGCAGCCCGAGCGTGCGCGCGAGCCGTGCGATCTCGTTGCCGATCGCGCCGAGCCCGACCACGACCATCGTCCGGCCCGCGAGGTCGTCCGGCAGGGCGACGTGCGGCTGCCAGGCGCGGCGGTGCTGAGCCGACGACCAGGCCGGGAATCCGCGTGCGAGCCAGAGCACGGCCGCGATCGCGCTCTGCGCGATCGGCACCGCGGTCGCGGCCGAGGACGTCGTGAGCCGGGTGCCTTGCACTCGGAGCCTCGCGAAGACCGGGTGATCGACGCCGGCATTGGGCAGGTGCATCCAGGCGAGCCGCGGTGCGTTCAGCGCGCTGCCGAGGAAGCGTCGCGCGAAGACCGGGTCGGCATCCCAGGAGCCGGTGAAGCAGGCGAGTTCGATGCGACCGAGCGCCGACTCGTCGAGCCACCCGCCGGGGTCGCCGGGCAGCAGCAGCGGGACGAGGTCGCGGCCGTGGCGCGCGGCGATCGCACGCATGCGCTCGCCGTGTCGCTTCGCGAAGCGGGTATCGGTCAGGACGGAAGCCACCGCACCGGGCTTAGCAATCCGGTAGGGCGAATGCCGCGTCGAGCCGCACCTCGCGCAGCCCGCGCAGGCGCTCCAGGTCGACCTCGTCGAGGAGTTCGCGAGGCGCGACCGCACCCCCCTCTCGAAGCGCGGCCGTACCATGCGGGATACGGATTCCGAGCAAGCGGGCGAGCGAGGTGACCAGCGTCGATCCCGACTCCCCCGACGCGCGTCGCTCGCGCAGCGGCACGCCGCGGGAGCGCTTGGCGAGCCGCGATCCATCGGGTGCGACCACGAGCGGCACGTGCGCGAAGGCGGGTGGCGCGCCGCCGAGGAGCCGGGCGAGCAGCGCCTGGCGAGGTGCGGAGTCGAGCAGGTCGGCGCCCCGCACGACCTCCTCGACGCCCATCGCGAGGTCGTCGACGACGACCGCGAACTGGTAGGCGAACACCCCGTCGCCGCGCCGCAGCACGAAGTCGCCGACCTCGGCCGCGACGTCCTGTCGGATCTCGCCCTGCCAGCGATCGCGGACCAGGATCTCGCCGGGGGGCACACACAGGCGCGTCGCCGGGGGGCGCCGGAATTCGCGCGATGCATGCCCGAAGTCCCGGCACGTCCCGGGATAGCGCGGCCCCTCGTCCCCGGCGTGCGGCGCGCTCGCGACGCGCGCGATCTCGGCGCGCGAGCAGTCGCAGAGATAGGTGAGGCCACGCGCAGACAGGTCGTCGAGCGCCGCCGCGTGGAGATCGCGCCTCTCCGACTGCCGATAGGGCGCACGGCCCCCGCCGACGTCCGGGCCCTCGTCCCAGTCGAGGCCGAGCCAGCGCAGGTCGTCGAGCTGGCCCGCCTCGCAGCCGGCGACGACCCGCGGCGCATCGATGTCCTCGACGCGCAGCACGAACGAAGCGCCCGCCGATCGCGCGGCGAGCCAGGCGACGAGCGCCGTCGCCGCAGAACCGAGGTGCAGGTCCCCGGTCGGCGACGGTGCGAAGCGGCCGCGATGTCCCGGGACAGCCAAGTCGATCTCTCCGCGCGCGTCGTTCGTGCCCTGCGGGCCCAGCTTCGAGGAGCCGCGCGGGGAAGAATCGACGAGCTTCGTGCGCGTCGCAAGCCCGGGCCCATGCTGCGGTCGCGGGGGCGCGGGCGCGGGCGCGCCGGGCCGGGGCCGCGGGCTCGGCGGGGAGCGGCGATTCCGGCCGCGACGGACGTGCGGCTGGCTTCGAGAGCGCCGTGCAGGCGGCCTTCGGGGCGGCTAGCGTCGCCGTCGGGAGCCGGCTCGCCGTCGCTTCGTGGCACCAGGCGGGCGCAGGGAGTGGAATCGTGACGGTTGGCGAGAGAAGGCGTGCGAAGCTGCGCAGCAGCAAGCTCTGGCTCTGGTGGAAGGGCCTGTGGCAGCCCCACGTCGTCATCCTGTCGCACTACCGCAGCGGGTTCCAGTGGTTCCGCCAAGTCTGTCGGGCGAACCTCGACCGCCACGCGGTCATGCCGCCGCAGTCCCGCTACCAGCACTTCGGCGTCGAGCGCATGCCGCCGGGCCGGCCGCTCGACCGCAACGCGCTCCTCCTGGTGCGCGACGGCCGCGACGTGATGGTGTCGCTCTACCTGTCCTCCACGCGCGACGGGCCGGACGGCACGCGGCGCTGGGAGGGCAGCGGCGAACCGGTGACCTTCCGCGAGTTCCTACGACAGGACTTCATGCGGGTGCGCAACTGGAAGGGCGAGGTGATCGCGCTGCGCAACCCGGCCGACTTCTGGTCGCGCTACAACGGCGACTGGCTCGACGACCCGAATGTGGTCTGCGTCGTGCGTTACGAGGACCTGCTCGCCGACCAGGCGGCCGAGATCGCACGGATCGAGGCGGCACTCGGCTACCCGGCCGCGCGCCGCACGCCCGTCCCGGTCGAACTCGACTTCGACAAGCACTCGCCGGTCGGCACGAACCTGCTGCCGGGCTATCAGCGGCGTAGTCGCGGGAACTGGCGCACGGTCTTCGACGCCGACGACCTCGCCTGGTTCGAGCGCTTCGCCGGCGCGACCATGCGTCGACTCGGCTACGGCGAGCTCTCCGCGGACGCATCCTCGACCGGGCCGGAGACGCAGCCCGCAGCACCCGGAGCCGGGCGACCGGCGACGCACCCGGGCTGACTCCGCCGCCGCGGCTCTTCTTTCAGCGCAGCCGCAGCTCGAACCCGGCCGCCTCGAGGCGCGAGGCTTCCTCGAGCAGGTCGGCCTTGGTCAGCGGATGCTGGTCGAGCCACTGGCGATCGAACGCGAGATCCCAGCGCTTGCCGTGGATCTCCAGGTGCGGGACGGGGAGGCGCACCGTGCTGCGGCTGCGATTGAGACAGACCGCGAGCCGCAGGAGGAGACAGAGTCGCAAGGCGAGGGCGACGTGCTCCGGCGGCAACTCCTCGAACGCGGCCGTCGGCAGGCGGCGGCGATGGCCGAGGATGATCGCGGCCAGCACCTGCTGGTCGTCGCGCGAGAAGCCGGGCAGATCGGAGTTCGTGACCAGGTAGGCGCTGTGCTTGTGGTAGCCGGCGTAGGCGACTGACAAGCCGATCTCGTGCAGGCGGGCCGCCCACGACAGGACCTGGCGGGCCTGCTCCTCCTCGGCGTCGCGTTCGAGCACTTGCGGCAGCAGGCGGAGCGCGAGTTGCTCGACGCGCGCCGCCTGTTCGAGATCCACGTGGTAGTGCTCGGCGAGCCGCCGGATCGTCTGGTCGCGGATGTCCTCGTGCCGGATGCGGCCGACCAGTTCATGGAGCAGCCCCTCGCGCAGCGCGCCGTTCGAAACGCGCATCCGCTGGATGCGTAGCCCCTCGAAGATTGCGGAGAGGATCGCGAGGCCTCCGGGGAGCACGGCGAGCCGGTCGGGCTCGAGGCCACGCAGGCGCAATTCGTCGAGGCGGCCCGCGGCGACCAGTTCCTTGCGCAGGCGCTCGAGCCCCTTCGCCGTGATGCCGTCGCTCGCGAAGCCGTTCGCGCGCAGGATCGACTCGATGTGCAGCGCCGTTCCCGACGAGCCGATGCACTCGCTCCAACCGAGCGCCCGGTAGCGGCGCTGGATCGGCTGCAGCTCGAGGGCGGCGGCGATCTGCGCCTCGCGCATCGCCTTGTCCCGGATGCGCCCCTCGGGAAAGAAGCGCAGGCTCCAGGCGACGCAGCCCATGTAGAGGCTGTCGGCCTCGACCGGCTCGAACCCCTCGCCGATGATGCACTCGGTGCTGCCGCCGCCGATGTCGACGACGAGTCGCTGGCCCGATGCGTCGGGCAGGTCGTGGGCGACGCCGACGTAGATGAGGCGTGCCTCCTCGCGACCGGGCAGGACCTCGATGTCGTGGCCGAGGGCGCGTTCGGCCTGGAGGAGGAACGGCCGGATCTGGCGCGCCTGGCGGAAGGTGTTCGTGCCGACCGCGCGGACGCTCGCCGGCGGCATGCCGCGCAGCCGCTGACCGAAGCGGCGCAGGCAGGCGAGAGCGCGAGCCTTCGCCTCGGGCGTCAGTTGGCGGCGCTCGTCGAGGCCGGCCGCGATGCGCACGACCTCGCGCATCCGGTCGATGACGTGCAGGCGGCCGCGCACGACTCGCGCGACGACCATGTGGAAGCTGTTCGAGCCCAGGTCGATGCCGGCGATGACGCCCGGCTCGACCGGGCCACGCCTCGGCCGGGCCGCGGGTCGCGGACCAGCCGCAGCCGCCTTCGCGCCACGACGGGGCGAGGCCGCGGCACCGATGGCGCGCGCCGGCCCGCGTCGCGCAGGACCCTCGACATCGTTGCGGGGACGACTCGCCATGACGGCTTCGTCCTAGCACGCAAGGCGGCTCCACGCGCATCGCGGACCGCCCGCTGCCCGCTCGGCCGCCCGCTCAGCTGAGCGTTTGACCTGCAGGCGAGTCGGCGAAATCCTCCCGCCCATGCGCACCGACCAGGAAGCCAGGGAAATCATCGTCCAGATCACCAACGAGATGTTCTCGATGGGACTGCTCACGGCCACCGGGGGCAACGTCTCCTCGCTCTCCCCCGACGGCGAGACCCTGTGGATCACGCCGAGCCGCCTCTACAAGGGAACCGTGAAGGAAGAGGACCTCGTGCGCATCAGGCGCGACGGGACGAAGGTCGAGGGCGAGCGCGATCCGTCGGTGGAGTGGCAGATGCACTTCGGCTGCTTTGCCGCGCGCCCGGACATGACCGGGGCGCTGCACACTCACGCGCCGATCGCGACGGCGATGGGCATCGTCGGGCTGCCCTTCCCGCCGATCAACACCGACGCCGTCTTCCTGCGCGACACCGTGCTCGTCCCGTGGCTCATGCCGGGCTCGAAGGAGCTCGCCGACGCGGTCGAGGCGGCGATGGTGAAGAGCCGCGGCTGCTTCCTCCAGAACCACGGCCTCATGACCGTCGGCAAGACGTTGCGCGACGCGGCCTCGCGGGCGATGAACCTCGAGGAGACCGCGAAGATCGTCCTGTACTGCAAGCAGTTCGGCGGCGAGATGCAGCTCATGCCCGACGAGTGGGTCGAGCGGCTCGCCTCGATCGCCGACTTCATCTGATCGCCGACTGCTTCGGGGCCGGCGATCCTGGTCCGAAGCATCCGGCCGCCGCGCCGGACGGGAGGAGAGCATGGCACGCATCCCCTACATCGACCCCGCGACCGCGACGCCGGAGTTGCGCGACGCGCTCGAGAGACTCCCCGCCGGGCTGAACGTCTTCAAGATGCTCGCCAACGCGGAGACGCTCTTCCCGTCGTGGGCACGGCTCGGCGGCGCGATCCTCGGCCGGATGAAGCTCTCGCCCAAGCTGCGCGAGCTGATCATCCTGCGGGTCGCGCGGCTCTCGGACTGCGACTACGAGTGGACGCAGCACGTCCCGATCGGGAGGAATTGCGGTATCGACGACGCGCAGATCGCGGCCCTCGCCGAGAGCCGCGCCGACGCGCCCTGCTTCGACGAGACCGAGCGGATCGTCCTGCGGGCGACCGACGAGTCGGTCGAAGGCGTGCGCCTGCCGGAAGCGACCTTCGAGGAACTCGCGCGGCGCTTCGACCGGCGCGAGATCGTCGAGATCCTCATGACGGCCGGCTTCTACCGGGCGCTGGCGATGGTCCTCGAAAGCACCGCGGTCGATTCCGACCCGCCGGCGGGAGCCGAGGTCGTCGGCGAGATCGTGCGCCGCCTCGAGCGCTTTCCGAGCGGCGGCGCCTGACACGAGCGGCCTCGGCGGCGACGGGTCGCCGCGTCGGCGTCAGGGAGCGTCGGTCTCCGCCGCGCTCTCGGCGAGTTCTTCCGCCACCTCCCTGCGCGTCGAGAGCACGATGACCGCGATCGACGAGAGCACGAGGAGCCCGCCGACGATCTGCAGAAGGCCGGGCACCTCGCCGAGGTAGACGGCCGCTCCCGCCGTCGCCAGCACCGGTACGCCGAGCAGGAGGATCGAGACCACGAACGCCGACGCATGGGCGTGGGCCCAGTTCATGAGCACGTGGCCGAGCGTTCCCGAAACCATGGCGATGCCGACGAGGATCGGCCAGTCGCCGGGGCGTGGCGAACCGAGATCCTGCCCGGTCCAGAGGCAGACGCCGGTGACGACGAAACCCGCGACCGTCGTCATGCCGGTCACGTAGGCGGTCGCGCCGACGTCCCTGCGGATGCGCTTGGACGTGAGAAAGTAGGTCGTGAAGACGAAGAGGTTCAGGCACGCGAGCAGGTCGCCGTGCGCACTCCACCCGGGCGAACCGTGCGCGCCGATCACCACCAGGGCGGTGCCGAGCAGGGCGACGATCGACCAGGCGATCGCCTTGCCGTGGATCGGCTCGCCGAACAGGGGTCCGGCGACGAAGAGGACGAGCACCGGTTGCAGCGAGCCGATGATCGAGACGTCGGAGACGCTGGTCTCCTTCAGGCTCGTGAAGAAGAGCACCTGGTGCAGTCCAAAGAGGAACCCGCCGACGAGCGATCCCAGGAGCCAGGGCCGTCCGAGATCGCGGCGCACCGCGGGCATCGCGAGGGCCGTCAACCATAGGGCCGGGATCGCGATCCACAGACGCCAGAACGAGGCCACGAGGCCCGTGACCGACACCGACTTGATCGCGACGTTGCTCCAGCCCCAGGTGACGACCGCGGCGGCCACGGCGAGCAGTGCTAAGCCGCTGCGGTCGGACTCGCGTGACGCGGAACTGCTGTCTTGCCTCGCCTCCATCGACAGGATCTACTCCCGCCACCTTGCCTCTCCCTGAAAATACGCAAGAGCAGGTCGTGCCGGTTTCCGTCGTCATACCGGCGTTCGACGCGGCCCGCTACCTCGAGCAGAGCCTGTCCGACCTCCAACGGTCGTCGGTGCGGCCGCTCGAGTGCATCGTCGTGGACGACGGATCGACCGACGACACCGCCGAGGTGGCCGCTCGCCACGGGGCCAGGGTGCTGTCCACCGGCGGCCGTTACGGACCGGCCGCGGCACGCAACCTGGGGGCACGGGAGGCGATCGGCGAGATCCTCTTCTTCATCGACGCCGACGTCTGCGTGCACACGAACACGGTCCGCCGCGTCGCCGATTCGTTCGCGGACGACCCCGAACTCGACGCTCTGGTCGGCTCCTACGACGACACGCCGGGCGCACCCGATTTCCTCTCCCAGTACAAGAACCTGATGCACTGCTACACGCACCAGACGGCGAGGCGCACGGCCTCGACCTTCTGGAGCGGCTGCGGAGCCGTGCGGCGGTCGGTCTTCGTCGAGCACGCCGGTTTCGACACCGGCTATGGACGCCCCGCGATCGAGGACATCGAACTCGGCTACCGCATGCGTCACGCCGGCCGCAAGATCGTGCTCGACCGCGACCTGCTGGTGAAGCACCTCAAGCGCTGGACATTCTGGAACCTGGTGAAGACCGACATCCTCGATCGCGGTGTTCCCTGGACCGAGTTGATCCTGCGCGAGGGCAACATGCCCAACGACCTGAACGTCCAGTTGAGCCAGCGCGTGAGCGTCGCGCTAGCACTCCTCCTGGTCGTGCTGGCCGCGGCCGGCGCCATCTACTACGGCGGCGCGTTCCTCACGCCGCTGCTCGCGCTGCTGTTCTTCCTGCTGAGCCGCTATTGGGCCGACGAGGCCGACGTCGATCCACCGCCGTCGCGCATGCTCTGGTTCGGCGGCGCCGTGGGCACGATCTGCGCACTGGCCTGGGTCTACAAGATGCGGATGCTGATCCCGCTCATGCTCATGAGCGTCCTCGTCCTAGCCTTGCGCCACCGCTACACCTACCCCAAGGCGAGGCGCCCGCTGCCGGAGACGCTGCTCGTCGGCCTCTACCTGCTCGCGGCCGTCGGACTGTGCCTCTCGTACTTCCCCTACCACCGCTTCGTGCTCGTCCTGTCGCTCCTGCTCCTGGTCGTGATCGCGCTGAACAACCAGTTCTTCCTGTTCCTCGCGGCTCGCCGGGGACGAGCGTTCGCGGTCGCGGCGATCCCGTTTCAGTTGCTCTATTTCTTCTACTGCGGGGTCGCCTACGCGATCGGCTGGTTCCGCTACCGCTTCCGACGGGTGCTCGGACTCGCGGACGGGGTATCGCCCGCGGCCGCGGCGACCGACAGCGAGGGCTGAAGGCGGGTTGCATCGTCGAAACGAACGTTTTAAACGTTCGTTCGTGACCCGGATACCTCAGGAAACCCGCGCTCGCCTCCTCGAGGCCGCGACCGGGCTCTTCGCCGAGCGTGGCTTCCACGGCGTGGGCGTGCGGGACATCGCGCTGCGCGCGGACGTCAACGTCGCGGCCGCGAACTACCACTTCGGCTCGAAGGAGGACCTCTACCTCGCGGTCCTGCGGTCCCAGTTCGCGGCGATCCGAGCGCGCCTCGCCGCGAATCGCGCGAAACTCCCGGTCCAGATGCTCGCGGAACTCGACCGGGGAGAACTCGTCGAATTGCTCGGTTCGCGCATCACGACGATGATCGAGATGCTGATCGGCCCGCCGCCCTCGCTTCACGCGCGGCTCATGATCCGCGAACTCGTCGATCCTAGCGCGGCCCTGCCGGTGGCGGTCGAAGAGTTCCTGCGGCCGGAGATCGCCGAGTCGAGCGCCATCCTGGCCCGGCTCGAACCCTGCCTGGACCGGGCGACCGTCGAGCGCTGCATCTACAGCTCGATGGGCCAGTCGCTCTTCTACGCCCTCGCACGGCCGGCACTGCTCCGGATTTCAGGGCACGACGAGTTTCCGGCCGATCTCGCGCGCGAGGTCGGCCACCATGTGACGGAGTTCACGCTCGGTGGAATCGCGCGGCTGGGCGCGCTGGCCCGGGGAGAGCAACCGTGAAGTTCTCGCGATGCAGCGGGCCGCGCCCTGGGGCGACGACCGCACGGGACCGCGCCTTGCGCTGCGCGCTCGCGCTCGCCGTCGCGCTTCTTCCCGGCTGCTTCGCGTGGCAGACGCTCAGCCGCCCCGAAGGCGCCGGCGGCTGGAGCATCGAGCGCCGCGCCGAGACTCTGGAGAACATCGGGCGTTCGGCGGGTGTCGCCGTGGACGGCCGGGCCGCGCGCGACCCTTCGCTTCCGGCGGATTCCGGTGCGGCCGACGCGGCCTACCTTCGCGACCCCGGACTCCCGCCCGGGACGAACCGGCGGCTGACTGCACAAGCGGCGGTCCACCAGAGCGTCGCCATCCCCGCCGATGCCCGCGAGCGTCCCGCCGCGGCGCTCGACCTGCCGACCGCGCTCGGCCTGGCGAAGCGCGGCAACCGGCGCATCGCCGAGGCCGACAAGCAGGTGGAGGCGGCCGCGGCCCGCGTCATGGACGTGCGCGGGCGCCTCCTGCCGGGAACGACCGCGAGTTCGCGCGCGAGCTGGTACACGGCGGGCCAGACCACCAACGTCGACCTGCCGCCGGGCCTTCTGCCCCCGGGCACCGCGATCCCGGTGGTCACCGTGCGCGACCCGCAGAACGCGGCCTTCAACGGCACCGTGCTCGCACCGCTCGACCTGACCGGCGAGCTCTGGCACACGCTGCAGGCCGCACAGGCCGGCTACCGCGGCGAGAAGGCGCGCGCCTGGGCGGCGACGCTCGACCAGCAGCTCGTCGTCGTGCACGCCTATTACGAGCTTCTCGAGGCGATCCGCCTGAAGCGCGTCGCCGAGCAGACCCGCGAAGTCTACGACACCCAGTTCGCGATCGCCGATGACCGCTACCGCAACGGTCGCCTCACGCGGAACGATCTGCTCACCTTCGACGTCGCACGCAAGAACGCGGAGCAGACGCTGCTGCAACGCAACCTGCAGATCGAGCGCGCCCGCTGGAGCCTGAACGAGGCGATCGGCGCGGACATCGACCGCGCGGTCGACCCGGTGGACGAGCGTGGTGCGCCGGCCCTGCCCGCAGTCGAGGAGAGCCTGCGGATCGCCTGGGCGAACAACCCGGTGCTCGTCGCGCTCGTCGAGGAACAGCAGCGTATCGAGGAGGGCATGGTCGCGCTCGAGCGCAGCCGACTGCCGCGCTTCAACGCGGGCGGCACGATCGACTACCAGACCTCCGACATCCTCCAGCCCCAGGGCATCGGGTCGGGTTTCGTGGGCTTCGCTTGGGATCTCGGCACCGACCTGCGGCGCGAGTCGCAGATCTCGGCGGCGCGCATCGAGGCCGAGCGCAACCGCATCGGGCTCGAGCGCCAGATGCGCGAACTCGAGGCGGCGATCCGCACGGCGCACCTCGCGGCCGAGGAGCGGCTGGCCGCCTACCGGACCGCGCAGTCCGCCGTCGAGCAGGCCGAGGAGAATCTGCGCATCCGCCGCCAGCAATTCGACGCCGGCCGCGCCCAGAGCGACGATGTGCTGATCGCCGAGAACCTGCTCTCCCAGCAGCGGGCCACCCTCGCGACCGCGCTCTACCAGGCGCACGTCCGCAAGGCCGAACTGCAGCGCCTGATCGGCCTGCCGATCGCAACGGAGTAGCCATGTCCCGCAAGATCGTCCCGATCGCGCTTCTCCTGCTCGCCGCCGCGAGCGCCGCCTGGTGGAACAGCCGCCGCGAGGCCGCGCGCCAGGTCTACACCGGCTTCGTCGAGGGCGAGGAGCGCCTGTTGCGCGGCGAGGTATCCGCCCGCGCGAACGAGGTCCCGTTCGTGGAGGGCGACCGCGTACCGGCCGGTGCCGTCGTCGCGCGGCTCGACACGGCGGGCATCGACGGCCAGATCGCGTCGCGCCGCCAGGAGATCGCGGTCATCGCGGCCGACATCGCGTCCCAGAAGGAGCGGGTGCACATCGCAGAGACCACCTGGCCGACGGACGTGCGAGCGCGCAGGGCCGAGCTCGACCAGGCGCTCGCGGCCGCGCGCAACGCGGAGCAATCTCTCGTCCGCGAAGGCGAACTCGCGCGGACCGGGGCGAGCACCGCACAGCAACTCGACGACGCCCGCTCCCGGCGCGACCAGGCCCATGCCGCCGTCGCGCGCGCACGCGACATCCTCGCGCGAGCGCAGGCCGAGGGCGGTAACGTCGACCTCGCGCGCCGACAGGTCGAGACGCTCGAGCGCAAGCGCGATCTCTCGCGGGCCCAGCTAGCCGAGATCGAGGTCCAGCGCGGCAAGTACGAAGTGCGCGCTCCCGACGTGGAGACCGTCGTGCAGACGCGTTTCGTCTGGCCGGGCGAACTCGTCCAGCCGGGCACGCCGATCCTCTCCGTGCTCGACCCGCGCGACAAGTACGTCCAGATCTACGTCCCGGTCGAGGACGTGCAGCGCATGCGGGTGGGGCGCCGCGTGCGGATCGAGCTCGACAGCGCCCCGGGCGTGTTCATCCCGGGCGAGATCGCTTTCGTCGCCGACCAGGCGAACTTTACGCCCGAGAAGATCGAGACGCGCGGCGACCGGCTGGGGCAGGTCTACCGCGCGAAGGTGCGCATCCTCGAGGGCGCCGAGCGTCTGCAGCCCGGCACCGAGGGCAACGTCACGCCGGTCGAGGGAGAACCGCCCGCGTGAGGCTCGGCGAAACGCATCGGCCGGTCCCCGGGCTCCGGCTGCGAGGGCTCGTCAAGCACTTCGGCGCGAAGGTCGCCCTGCGCGGCATCGACCTCGAGGTGGACGGGGCACGAATCCTCGGCGTCGTCGGACCCGACGGGGCCGGCAAGACCACGCTGCTGCGCTGCCTCGCGGGCCTGCTCGAAGTCGAGGCAGAAGAGGCGCTCGTCCTCGGCCACGACCTGCGCGGCGACGTGACGGCGCTCAAAAGCGAACTCGGCTACGTGCCGCAATCGTTCAGCCTCTACCGCGACCTCTCGGTCCACGAGAACCTCCAGGTAACCGCGCGGCTCAACGGGCTCTTCGGCGACGAGTTCGCCGCGCGGGCGAACCCGCTGCTCGAGCGCACCGGCCTCGCACCCTTCGTCGACCGCCAGGCGGGTGCACTCTCCGGCGGCATGAAGCAGAAGCTGGCCATCGTGAGCGCACTGCTGTCGCGGCCACGGCTCATCCTCCTCGACGAACCTACGGCGGGGGTCGACGTGCTTGCCCGTGACGAGATCTGGGCGATCCTGCGCGAGCGCAAGCACGAGGTGCTGGTCGTCGTCAGCACGAGCTACCTCGAAGAGGTCGAGGATTGCGACCTGCTGGTCTACCTCGACGACGGGCGCGCGATCGCGACCGGCAGCCCGGCGGAACTCAGAGCGAGCGTGCCGCTCGAACTCTACCGGGCCTGGGGCGACGAGCCGCGCGCGGCCGCCGCCGCCGCACGCAGCCTGCCCTACGTCTTCGCCTCGCGGGCGACCGGCAGTCATGCCCGCATCGAGGTGCGGCGCGCCGACACGCCCGGAACCGAGCGCGTGATCGCCGACCTGCTCGCCCTCCCCGAACGGCCCGTCCTGGTCGCCGAGCGGATGGCGATCGACACCGAGTCGATGCTGCTCTCGCTCGCCCGCGGCGACCGCGGGGGCAACGGCGGGCCGCCAGGGCCCGGCACGCCGGCGAACGCGGCACCCGGCCCGGGCGACCGCGCGGCGGCCACCTCGAACCGCTCCCCCGGAGCCGGAGCCTCGCCTTGAGCACGCCCGACGCGATCATCCGCGCCGAGGGCCTCACCCGGCGCTTCGGCGACTTCACCGCCGTCGACGACCTGACGATCCGCGTCGCCACCGGGTCGATCTTCGCCTTTCTCGGCGCGAACGGCTCGGGCAAGAGCACGACGATCCGCATGCTCATCGGCCTGCTCACGCCGACGACCGGCGAGATCGAGGTCGACGGCGTCGACGTCATCCGCAACCCGCGGCTGGTCCGCGACCACATCGGCTACATGGGCCAGAAAGTGAGCCTCTACCAGGGACTCTCCGTGCGCGAGAACGTCGAGTTCTACGCCGGTCTCTACGGCCTCGACGCGGCCGCGCTGCGCGAGAGGTGGGGCGCCCTCTCCGAGCGGCTGTCGCTGCGCGACGTCGAGCATGAGCATCCCGCCGACCTGCCCGCGGGCGTGCGCCAGCGCACCGGGCTCGCGCTCAGCACCCTGCACCGCCCGCGCGTACTCTTCCTCGACGAGCCGACCGCCGGCGTCGACGTCCACAACCGCGCGCTGTTCTGGGAGCTCATCGCGGAGGAGGCGCGCGCGGGAGTCACCGTCTTCGTCACCACGCACTTCCTCGAGGAAGCCGACTACTGCGATCGTGTCTGCTTCATCGAGAGCGGTCGGCTCGAGGCCGACGGCACGCCGGCCGAGCTGCGTGCCCGTTGGTCGCAGGGCTACCGGGTGCGCCTCGCCGGGGATGCGGCCCTCGCCGACGCACCCGACCTGCGCCGACTCCTGGAGCGGTGCGCACCCGACGGGATCGAGTTGCGGCGCACGCCCGAGGGTGTCGAGATCGCGGCAGGCCAGCTCGGCCGCGAGTGGTTGCGCGCGGTGGGCGACCTCCAGCGGACTCACCCGTCGCTGCGCGTCTCGGTCGACGAGCCGCCGATGACCGGGATCTTCCGTGCCCTCTCCGGGAGGCCCGCGTGAGCCTGCGCCGCCTCTGGATCCTCATGCGACGCGAGGCGCTCGCGACGCTGCGCGATCCCTTCACGATCTCGATCCTCGTCCTCGTGCCGCTCATGGCGCTGCTGCTCTTCAGCTCGATTATGTCGACGGAGGTACGGGGCCTTTCGCTCGGCATCCTCGACCTCTCCAATGGCCCCGTGAGCCGGCGCATCGTGCGCGAACTCGCCGCCAGCGGCAACTTCGCACCGCGTCGCTTCGCCACCCGCGCCGAGATCGAAAAGGCGCTGCGCGCGGGCGACATCAGTGCCGCGATGATCCTGCCGCCGGACTTCGAACGGGAGCGCGGCGCGCGCGCGCCCGGCAGCCCCCCGCCGCAGATCGACGTGATGTACGACGGCGGAGAAGCGGTGCTCGCGACGAATGCCGAGGCCTACCTGAAGAGCCTGGTCCTCGCGTCGGTCGGCCGCGCCGCAGGCCCTTCGGCGGACGTCGTCGTCGTGCCTCCCGACGGGGCAGCCGGCCGACCGGGCCTCGCCCCGGGCCCCGCGGGGGAGGTCGGCGTCGAGGGTGGCGCGACGTCCGCCCTGCCGGCTCCGGGGGCGGCGACGCCACCCGCGCGCCGCGCCGCGACCGTTGGAATCCGGGTGGTCCCCCGCGCGCTCTTCAATCCGCGACTCGACGGACGACCCTACATGGTCGCCGGCACCTTCGGCTTCGTACTGAGCTTTGCGACGACCCTCATCATCGCCGTCTCGGTCGTGAACGAGCGCTTCGCCGGCACCTTCGAGCAGCTTCAGGTCACGCCGGCCACCTCGATCGAGATCCTGCTCGGCAAGGTGCTGCCGCTCGGCGCCGTCTTCTCGGTCGACGTCGTGCTCATGATGATCGTCGCCTGGGCGCTCTTCGGCGTCTGGCCCGCGGGTAGTGCGCTGTTCTTCGTGCTGCTGTCGGTCTTCTACATGATCGTGTCGCTCTCGCTCGGCGTGCTCATCTCGGCGACGTCGGCCACCGCCGCCGAGGCGGTCTCGAAGACCGTGCTGCTGAGCACGCCGCTCATCCAGCTCTCGGGCTTCGCCTTTCCGGTGCGCAACATGGCGCTGCCTTTCCGATGGATCGCCGAGTTGATTCCGGCGACGCACTACATCCGCCTGAGCCGCGCCATCTACCTCCGCGGCGAGGGTCCGCTCGCGCTGCTCCCCGAGATCGCGGTCATCATCCTCATGGGATTCGGACTCGGCGCACTCGCCCTGCGCGCCATCGGGAGGCGGACGTGAACGGCCTGCGCCGCAGCATCTCGAACGTGCTGGCCGTCGCCTACAAGGAGACGGCGCTCCTGCGCCACGACAAGACGCTGCCCCAGAACGTGCTGCTGCAGCCGATCATCATGCTGCTGGTCTTCGGCTTCGCGCTCTCATTCCGGCCGACCCAGGTGCCTTGGGCGGTGCTCGACCGCAGCGAGACGAGTGCCTCGCGCGCCCTGGTCGCGGACATCCAGGCGAGCGGCTACTTCGAGCCCCCGGGCCGGGTCGCCGGCTATGCGGAGGCCCACCGACTGTTGCGCAGCGGCAGGCTGGGGGCGGTGCTCGTCGTTCCGAGCGACCTCAGGCGACGGATGGAGCGCGGCCGACCGGAGGTGCAATTGCTGCTCGATGGTACCGACCCCATCACCGCCGCCCGGGTGGCGGGCTACGTGACCCAGATCGCCTCGCACGTGGGGAGGCGGACCGACCCGGCTCTGCGCGGGCGCGGCGACACCAGCCCGGCCGCACGCACCGGCCCGGAGGCGCCGGTCGACCTGCGCCAGCAGTTCCGCTTCAACCCGACCCTGCGCGACCTCGACTTCTACCTCTCCGCGATGGCGGGATTCCTGCTGACGAACATCTGCCTCTCGGCGGCCGCCCTGAGCCTCGTCGCCGAGAAAGAGAACGGCACCTACGAGCAGCTGCTTGCGCAGCCGACCCGGCCGCTCGAGGTGGTGGTCGGCAAGCTGCTTCCCAACATCGCGGTGAGCTACGTGTCGCTCGCCATGGCGACGATCGGTTCCGGTCTCGCATTCGGCTTCTGGCCCAAGGGAAACCTGCTTCTCCTGCTGCTCGCGACCCTGCCCTTCGTCCTTGCCACGCTCTCGATCGGCGTATTCGTGTCCACGCTGGCACGCACCTCGGCCCAGGCGATCTTCATCGCGGTGTTCTTCATCATGCCGTCGTTCGTGCTCTCCGGGTCGATGCTGCCCTACCAGCTCATGCCGCACGGCGTGCGCGAGTTCGGGGGCCTCTTTCCGCTGCGCTGGTTCCAGATCATTGCGCGGCGGGTCATCGAACGTGGAGCGACGTTTTCGGAGATCGCCGTCCCGCTCGGGGTACTGGTGGCGATCTTCTCGGTCCTGCTCGCCGCGATCCGCTGGCGGATGAAGCCCCGTTTGGGCTAGCGCGAAAAGCCGAACACCGCGGCCTCGCCGAAGCAGTCGACGATGCCGACCGCGAGAAAACCCGGGCCGGCCGCGAGACGGCTCCCGGCCCCGGCGCAATAAGTCCCGGCGGCGGGGGCGATCGCCTGCCGCAGCGCCCCGGAGGGCGAGAACGCGCGCACGAGACCGGCGTCGGTCTCGGTCGGGTCGGCGCCGGGCGCGCCGACGAAGACGACGCCAGCGGAGCCGGCGACTCCGGCACCGAAGTCCTCACCCGCCGGGCCCGCGAGGCGGCGCAGCGCGACGCCGTCGCGCAGGCGCAGCGTCGTCACCTCGCCCGGCGCGGGAGCGCCGACAAGGACGGTGCCACCACGGAGGGCGAGCGCGGCGCCGAAGCGGTCGCCGGGTCGTGCACCCGCGGCGGAAGTGCGCCAGCGGAGCGCGCCGTCGCGCAGACCGCGCGCCTCGACCCGCCCGGCCGGCGCGACCAGCGGATCGCGACCCGGAGCGCCGACCAGGAGGAGATCGCCCGCACACAAGAGCGCGCGACCGAAGTCGCCTGCGGGTTCGTCGCCCGCGAAGGCCAAGACGAGCGCGCCGCTGCGTACGTCCCAGGCGCGCACCAGGCCGCGGCCGCCCAGCGCGAGCGGAGCGCCGACGACGAGAAGGCCGCGGCCGAGGGCGAGGGCCGCACCGAAGCCGGAACCGGCCACCGGGTCGGGCGCGGGGTCGGCGAACGACCGGAGCAGTCGCCCGCTCCAGTCGAACACCGAAACGGTTCCGCTTCCGGTCGCCGCGACGGCGACGAAAGCCGCGTCGATCGCCACGGCCGCACCGAATCCGTCACTCGGACCGGGGGCGGGATTCGCGATTGCGACGAGCGTCTCGCCGGTCGCACCGTCGACGATCGCGGCCGCGCCGGGTTCGTCCTCGGTGGACGAGCCGTAGACCAGGCGACGGCCGTACGACGCGAGCGCGACGCCGTGCTCCGGCCCGGGTGCGAGCGGGCCGCGCCGCCAGCCCTCGACCCAGGGACCCGATGCCACCGCTCGCGACGGCGACGCCCCGGCGAGTCCCGCTGCGAGGAGCGCGGCGAGAACGCGGTGCTGCGCCCACGGCGGCGACCGGCGACCGGCCCGGGCCTCGGGGCGGCCGCTCACGACGGCCCACCCCCCGAGCGGGCGAGCGAATTCCAGGCCCGGACCGGCGCGTCGAGGAGCGGTCCGAGCCATGGAATCTCCGGGTGATTCCAGTCGGCCATCGCGACGCAGACCGTCGTCAGCACCGAGACCAAGGCGAGCATCGCGGCGACGATCACGAGCGCGCGGCGTGCGATCGGCCGCGACCGCCACGCGTGCGCGCCGGAGAGCAGGCCGACGGCACCGAGCCAGGCGAGCGGCAGGACGAAGTCCATCTCGTGGCGCACGTAGTGAACCGGGATGAGCGAGATCGCGAGCAGGATCGGCCACGGCACGAGAGCCGCGCCGAGCACCAATGCGCCAAAGGACGACCGATCGCCACGCTCCTGCACCCGCCATCCGATCGGCAGCAACAGCGCGAGCCAGACGAAGGGCAGCATCAAGAGCGCGCCGAGCGACTCGTCGCCGAAGGGAAGAAATGGAAACTCGGCTTCGAGGGCCGGCACGCGGAGCAGGTGGCCGCGCACGTTCTCCGGGATGGGAGCGAGCGAGAAGACGCGGACTCCGGGGCGATCGGCGCCGTCCTGCCAGTAGCGGGTTCCGAACTCGAACGGCGAGTCGAAACGCGCTTGGTTGAACCAGGCGATCGCGGCCCCGATCGCGACGAGCGGCAGGAGGGCCGCGCACAGCCGGGACCAGGACACGGGCGCTACGCCGTGCGCCGGCTGGCCGCGCCGAAGCAACCACGCCGGCGGCAGGAGCAGCGCCGCCGCGCCGAGATGCGAGGGGCGCGACGCGATCATGAGTCCGCAGGCGAGGCTCGCCACGGCGAGCCAGCGCACGCCGTGCCGCCCGGGTCGGACCGCCGCGAAGCTCGCGGCAAGCGCGACCACGAGCCAGAACCAAGCGCATGCCTGGATGACGCGCGGGTGCGGCGGGGTCATGAGAAGGATCAGCCCGAGGTTGCCGAACGCCAGCACCGTCGCGCCGAGCGCGATCGCCCAGGCCGGCGCGTCGGACAAGTAGCGGCGCCGCATCGCGAGCAGCAATCGGAGTGCGACCGCGTAGGCGAGCGAGAGGTAGAGGGCCGCCGCGAAGTTCTCGGTGAGATACGTGCCGGTGAGCGCCGTCCACGGCGCGAACAGCGTCAGCGCCGGCACCACCCCGTAGTAAGAGTAGAAGTAGCCGCGGTAGTAGGAGAGGTCGACGTAGAAGTACGACCGGTACTGCTCCGGATCGTAGGGATTCGGCAACTGCGTCATCTCGGGCGGCGCCTGCTTCACGTAGAGATGCCCCTCGAGCAGCGACTTGCCGTACAGCGGCAGGTGGTGGCCGGTCGGCGCCTCGGTGACCCAGCGCGGCTCCTGCTGCGCGACCCACCAGAAGTAGGTCGCGCCGACGACGAGGGTCGCAAGCAGCGCGAGAAGCGCCGCCGGGCCGCTGCGTGTGGTGCGCGAAGCGTCGACCGCCCGACGATCCGCCGCCGGAGCCGCACCGTCAAGCACCGGGCGCACCACCACCACCGAAGCCGAGGAGGCCCGCGAGTGCGTTCATCGCCCACTCGAACCAGGGGATCTCCGGGTGATCCCAGTCGGCCATCGAACCGCACAGCGTGCACAGGATGGACATCGTCGCGAGTACGCTCGCGGCGACCGCGAGCACGCGGCGCGCGGCCGGGCGATCGCGCAGCGTATGTGCGGCCGAGAGGAGCCCGAGGCCGGCGAGCCACGACAGCGGCAGCAGAAAGTCGACCGCGTGCCGCGCGATGACCAGGTAGAAACTCGCCGTGACGAGCAGGATGCCGAGCGTCGCGATCGCCGCGGCCGACACGATCGCGGCGAATCGACGCCGGTCGTCCCCACGTTGCGCCGCGAGGCCGAGCGGCACGAGCAGGGCGAACCAGTCGAACGGCAGGAACACGAGGGCGCCGACCGTCGTCGGCTGGTTCGAGAGGAAGGGGAACCGAGCATCGAGCAGCGGGCGGTTGAAGAAGTGCGTGAACAGGTGCTCGCCGAGCCAGCCGAGCGAGAAGAGCGCCTGGCCGCGGCGGTCCTGGCCGAATTGCTGGTAGCGCAGCCCGAACTCGAAGGGCGAGCCGAACCGCGCCTGGTTGAACGCCATGAGCCCGAGGAGGACGACTCCGAGCGGCAGGCCGACCGCGGCGCAGATCGCCGCGGTCGGTGATCTCGCGGCGGCACCCGGGGCGCCGGTCGCGGCCGCGCCGCGATCGCCCCGCAACACCGCGAGGGCGGGCGGTAAGAGCAGCAGCACCGCCGCCGCATGCGAGGCCCGCGAAGCGACCATGAGGCCGCAGGCGAGGCTCGCAAGCGCGAGCCAGGGCGCGGGCCGGCGACCGGGCTGGAGCGATGTGAAACTTGCCGCGAGGGCGACCGCGAGCCAGAACCAGGCGCTTGCCTGCACCACCTGCCCGTAGAAGAGCGGCAGCAGCAGGAGCAGGCTCAGGTTGCCGAAGGCGAGCACCGCGCCCGCGAGCAGCACCGCCCAGCCCGGTGCCGCCGGGAGATGGCGACGGCGCACCGCGAGCAGCAGCGAAAAGGCGACCACGAAGCCGAGCGAAGCGTAGAGCGGCGCAGCGAAGCCCTCGGTGAGGAAGCGCCCGGTGAGCGCGGTCCACGGCGCGAACAGCGTGAGGGCCGGTGCGACGCCGAAGTACGAGTAGAGGTAGCCGTCGAAGTACGAGAGGTCGAAGTAGTTCAGGCCGCGATACTGCTCGGGATCCCACGGGTCGGGCAGGCGCGCCATCTCCGGAGGAGCCGGCTTGACCCAGGCGTGCCCTTCGAGGAGCGACTTGCCGTAGAGCGGAAGGTGGTGGCCGGTCGGTGCGTCGGTCACCCAGCGCGGCTCGTTCCAGCCCGCCCAGGCGAAGTAGGCGCAGGCGACCGCGACCATCGCGAGCAGCGCGCGAGCGATTCCGGATCTTGTCGGCTCGGTGCGCATTGGGCGATTCGGGGGCGGCTTCAGTCCGCTTAGAGGAGCGCGTCGGCTTCCGGCATGGTCTCGGACTCCGCGACGGCGCCCGCTCCCCACTCGCGCATCGCGGGCAGGGCGAGCACGGCGTCGGCATAGTCGCGCGCCAGCGGCGAGAGTTCGATGCGATAGGTGTGGAATCGCGAGACGACCGGTGCCCACATCGCGTCGGCGATCCCGAACGCGCCGAACAGGAAGGGACCCGGGGCGCCCTCGGCGAGGCACTTCCGTCGACACCCGGTCCAGATCTCCTCGACCCGCGCGATCTGGCGCAGGACATCGTCGCCGAGCACGGGGCGGCGGCGTGCGCGCGCGCGGAAGTTCATCGGCAGGGCCTGTCGGATGGCGGTGAAGCCGCCGTGGATCTCGGTCGCGACGGCTCGCGCAACCGCTCGGCGCACAGGATCGTCCGGCCAGAGCCCGGCGGCCGGCGCGAGTTCCGCCACGCGCTCGCAGATCGCAAGCGACTCCCAGATTGCGGTCCCGTCCTCGACCAGCACCGGGACCAGGCCGGTCGCGGAGAAGCGGCGCAGTTTCTCCTCGAAGCCCGGCTGGTAGAGCGCGATGCGCTCGACGGCGAAATCGAGACCCGCTGCGCGCAGCGCGAGCCAGGGGCGCAGCGACCACGACGAGTAGTTGCGGTTGCCGATGACGAGCACGAGCGCAGCCATGGCCGGGACGCTAGCGCGGGTGGCGCCCCGGGGACAACGCCCGGAGCCGGGAATCGGGGCCACCGGAGGAGGGCCGTTACCTGCCCGGCTCGCGTCGCGCGGGAGCGTGGAGTAGTCCATCGGAACCAGCGTGCGGCGGCCGCGGCGAGCCCCGGCCGAGCCCGGGTGGTCGCGCGGAGCCGCGCGAGGGAGTCCTCCGATGCACAGCAACGTGAACCGACAGTTCCGGCTCGCGAGGCGGCCGGTGGGCCGCGTCGCCCGCACCGACTTCGATTTCGTCGAGGCGCCGGTGCCGCAGGCCGGCCCGGACGAGATCGTGGCACGGGTACTCTACCTGAGCGTGGACCCGACCAACCGCATCTGGATGAGCGACCGCGACCAGTACATGCCGCCGGTCGAGATCGGCGAGGTGATGCGCGGCGCGGGGCTGGCGCAGGTGGTGCAGTCGAACCTGCCGGGCGTCGCCGTCGGCGCCCTCGTGACCGGTCTCACCGGCTGGCAGGACTATGCCGTCGGCGGCACCGGCGAGAATGCGCTCATGCCGCTCCCCGCGGGCCTGCCGATCCCGCTGCCCGCCTTCCTCGGCACGCTCGGCGCGACCGGGCTCACCGCCTACTTCGGGCTGGTCGACGTGGCGAAGCCGCAGGTGGGCGAAACCGTCGTCGTCTCGGCGGCCGCGGGCGCCGTCGGCACGGTCGTCGGGCAGATCGCGAAGATCCTCGGCTGTCGCGCGGTCGGCATCGCCGGTGGACCGGAGAAGTGCCGGCTCTTGACGGAGGAACTCGGCTTCGACGCAGCGGTCGACTACAAGGCGCCCGACTGGCGCGAAAGTCTCGCGCGCGCCACTCCCGACGGCATCGACGTCGACTTCGAGAACGTCGGCGGCGAGATCATGGAAGCGGTCCTCGGACGCATGAACCTGAACGGTCGGGTGGTGCTCTGTGGCCTGATTTCCGGCTATAACGACGGACGCCCGATGACCGGCCCCTGGGACGTCGTCCTCATGAAGCGACTCCGCGTGCAGGGCTTCATCATCCTCGACTACCTGCCGCGCTTCGCCGAGGGCGGGATGCAACTCGCGCAGTGGATGATGGAGGGCCGGCTCGTCCACCGCGACACGGTCGTCGACGGCCTCGAGAAGGCCCCCGAGGCGCTCGGCATGCTGTTCGACGGCGCCAACACCGGGAAGCTCGTCGTGCGGGTCGCCGACCCGCCGATCCCCCTCTGACCGCGAGGAGACCCGACATGTCGGCGACCACCAGCGATGCACTCGTCCTCTTCGGCGCCTCCGGCGATCTCGCGCGGAAGATGACCTTCCCGTCGCTCTATCGCCTCGCAGCGCGCGGCGCGCTGGACGTGCCGGTGATCGGCGTCGCGTCGACCGAATGGGACGACGACGCCATGCGCACCCATGCGAGGGACGCGATCCGCGACGCCGGCATCTCACTCGACGAGGCGGTGTTCGCGAAGTTCGCGGGGCGCATGCGCTACCTGTGCGGCGACTACACCGACCCCGCCCTGTTCCGCGCGCTCGGCGCGGCCCTCTCCGGGGTGGGCGCCCGAAGGCCGCTCTTCTACCTCGAGATCCCGCCGTCGCTCTTCGAGAAGGTCGTCGTCCAGCTGCACGACGCCGAACTCACGGCAAATGCCCGCATCGTGATCGAGAAGCCCTTCGGACGCGACCTGGAGTCCGCGCGTGCGCTCAATCGGCATCTCCTCTCGATGCTCGACGAGGAGCAGATCTTCCGCATCGACCATTATCTCGGCAAGGACCCGGTGCAGGACGTCCTGGTCTTCCGCTTCGCGAACGACCTCTTCGAGCCGGTCTGGAACCGCCGCTACGTCTCCAACGTCCAGATCACCATGGCGGAGTCCTTCGGGGTCGAGGACCGTGGCGCGTTCTACGACTCGGTGGGGACGCTGCGCGACGTAGTACAGAATCACCTGATGCAGATCCTGGCACTCGTCGCGATGGAGCCGCCGCTCTCGGTCGGAGCCGAGGCGCTGCACCTGGAGCAGCACCGCGTCTTCAAGGCGGTCCGCCCGGTCGAGAAGGGGAACTTCGTGCGCGGCCGCTACCGCGGCTATATCGACGTCCCCGGCGTGCGACCGGGATCGCACACCGAGACCTTCTGCGCGCTTCGCCTGGACGTCGATTCATGGCGCTGGGCCGGCGTGCCCTTCTTCGTCCGCGCAGGCAAGGCGCTGCGCCACAAGGCGACCGAGGTCGTCGTCAGCTTCCAGCAGCCGCCGCGCCTGCTCTTCGCCGATCCGTCGAGTCCGGCCCCCGCGCCGAACCGCATCCGGTTCCGCCTCGGGCAGGACCCCGGCGTCTCCATGACCGTGCAGGCGAAGCGGCCCGGCGCCGGCATGATCTCCGAGCCGATCGACCTCGACGTCGACTTCGCCCGGGCTCTCGGCGAGTCGCCGCTGCCCTACGAACGCCTGCTCTCCGACGCCCTCGCGGGCGACGCGACGCTCTTCCAGAGCGAACTCGCCGTCGAGGACACCTGGACGCTGCTCGCGCCGATCCTCGACGACGCCGGCCCGGTGCACGACTACGAGAAGGGCGCGATGGGCCCGGCCGAAGCCGATCGGCTGACCGCCGATCACGGCGGCTGGGTGGAGCCGCTCGCGCCGCCGTCGGATCGCTCGGCCTAGCGCCGCAACGCAGCAGCGCCGCTTCGTGCCGCGCGCGCACCCGTCTCAGCGAGCGGCGGGCGGAGATCCGTAGACGACGTCGGCGCGCGCAGGCGTCGATCCGAGCCACGCCCGAGCATTCACCTGGAGCGCCGCCATGGTCGCTCGAACGGAATTCGCCTCGGAGGGCGGCTGCGCCCAGAACTCGGGGAGCTTCTCGGCGAGTTCGAAGTCGGCGGCGAGCGGCGTCTTCGTCGCGACGTCGCGCCAGAGCACGACCGACGCCCTGGCCCGCGTCGACCCGAAGACGATCGTCCCGAGATCCGTCTCGCGCTGCTCGACGTTGGTCCCATTCACCGCGAGGAGCGGCGCGGACGGCGGGCCGAGTCGCCCGGCCGTGCCCGGGAAGATCGAGGCGAGGTCCGCGAGCGTGAGCGTCTTGCCGCGATCGAGGCGACGCACGTTGCCCTCGAGCGACCAGAGGCTCACCGCGGTTCCCGGCTGAGCGGGAGGCGCGAGCAGGATCTCCTCCTTGAAGCGCTGCGTGAACGGTTCCGTCCCCGACGACTGCACGGGTGCCGCGTGGGCCTCGCGGATGTCGGTGCTGCGCCCCTCGAGAGTGAGTTCGCAGGTGGCGGGATCGGCTCCCCTGCGGTCACGGCCTCGCCGCCGCAGCACGAGTCGATTCGCGCGCAGCGCCTGCTCGGGCGTGTCGAGGATCGCGATCAGGTCCCGGACGGGTTTGGGCGGGTTGCGCGGCGCCTCCACGACGCCTCCCTGACGGCGCACCTCGGCCGCGGCGGCCTCCCAGAACTCCATGGGACCGCGCGGCGCGGAGACCCGCTGCGGGTCGAGCGGCAGCACCCAGGAGCGGAAGTGGACGGCCGAGGCCAGTTGCGGCGCCTCCCGCGCGCCGACGATCACCGGCCCGCGCGGACGCCCGGCCGGGCCGCACCCGACGGCCAGGAGCAGCGCGACCGGGACCGCGAGGGTCCACGGACCGCTGCGCCGCTCAACGCCAGAGGGCGAGTCCACCCAGCAGTCCGGCTTCGTTGGAGACGATCTTCACGTTGCGCGGAAGGTCCTCGGCGTGCAGCAGTCGCGCGTTGCCGCCACCGACGTACAGCGTCGCGTAGTTGAAGACCGGGGCGAGGTGTTCGGCGACGTCCCGCACCCGTTTGCGCCAGCGCTTCTTGCCGACACGCGCGAGCGCTTTCTTGCCGACGTGCTCCTCGTAGGTCTTGTCGCCACGAAAGACGTGATGGGCGAGTTCGAGGTTCGGGACGAGTTTCCCGTCGAGGTACAAGCCCGATCCCATGCCCGTGCCGAGCGTGATCACCATCTCGACACCGCTTCCACCCACGGCCGCAAGTCCCTGCACGTCGGCGTCGTTGCAGACCCGCGTGGGCTTGCCCGTCATGCGCTCGATCGCCCGTTCGAAGCGGAACCCGGCGAAGCCCTCGCCGAGGTTGGGCGCGGTGAGCGTGACGCCGCCCACGACCACGCCGGGGAAACCTACCGAGACCCGGTCGAAGCCGGGCTGACCGGCGATCTCCTTCCCGAGCGCGCCCAGCAACGCCCGCGGTGTCGCCGGGTGCGGTGTCGCCACCCGGGTGCGCTCGCCGAGTGGCTGACCCGTCGCGTCGAGCACGATCAGCTTCAACCCCGTACCGCCGATGTCGATGCAGAGGGTCGCGGGGCCGGCCGGCCGCTTGCTCGGCGACTTTCCGACCGTCGCGCGGCGCGCGCCCCGCGACGGCTTTCCGGCGGGGAGCGTCCGGCTCGTCTTCTTCTTCGCCATGCGGCGAACCTTATACGAACCCTGCCCGAAAGCCCCAACCCTCCGCAGGGGCGGCCGTCGGCCGGTTCGTCTATCCTGCGGCGCATGGGTTTCGCAGCCTTTCCAGCGGGGTTCGAGTGGGGGGCGGCCACTGCCGCTTATCAGGTCGAGGGCGCGTGGGCCGAGGACGGACGCGGACTCTCGATCTGGGACGTCTTCTGCCGCCAGCCCGGACGGGTGCAGGGCGGCGACGACGGGAACGTCGCCTGCGACCACTACCACCGCTGGCGCGAGGACGTGGCCCTGCTCGCGTCGCTCGGACTCGGCACCTACCGGTTCTCCATTTCCTGGCCGCGGGTGCTTCCGACCGGTCGCGGGACGGTCAACGAAAAGGGCCTCGACTTCTACGAACGGCTGGTCGACGGACTGCTCGCCGCCGGAATCGCGCCCTGCGTGACCCTCTACCACTGGGACCTGCCGCAATCGCTGCAGGACCTGGGGGGCTGGGCGAACCGCGACTCCGCCGCCTGGTTCGCCGATTACGCACGTATCGTCTTCGGGCGCCTCGGCGACCGCGTCGGGCGCTGGATCACACACAACGAACCGATCGTCACCGCCGACTTCGGACACCGCCTCGGCGTGCTCGCACCGGGCATCGCCGACCTCCGGGTGGCGACGCGGGTGACCCACCACCTGCTGCTCTCGCACGGACTCGCCGTGCGCGCCTTTCGCGCGGAAGGCCTCGGCGGCGCCATCGGCATCACCCACGCGAACCGCAGCTTCGAGCCTGCCGACGACCGGCCCGAGACCGCGCACGCCGTCGAACTCGCCCGCGACTTCGAGACCCGGCTCTGGCACGGCCCGGTGTACGGGCGTGGCTACCCGGAGAGCGTCGTCCGCTGGTACGAGTCGCGCCGCGCCCCGCTCCCGGTCGAGAGCGGAGACCTCGCGACGATCGCTGCGCCGATCGACTTCCTCGGCGTGAACCTCTACTCGCGCAACCGCATCCTCCCCGACCCGGTACGCAGCGTCGGCTGGCGCGAGGCCCCGGCGACCCTGCCGCTCACCGACATGGGCTACGAGGCGGCGCCGCACGCGCTCGGCGACTTCGTCCGCTTCGTGTCGGCGGAGTACGGTCGGCCCCCGATCTTCGTCACCGAGAACGGCGTCTGCGACGATACCGGCCCGGTGAACGGGGTGATCGACGACCGCAAGCGGATCGAGCTGCTGCGCGGATTCCTCGCCGGACTCGCCTCGGCGATCGCCGACGGCGCCGCCGACGTACGCGGCTACTACGTGTGGTCGCTGCTCGACAACTTCGAGTGGGCCTTCGGCTACTCCAAGCGCTTCGGGATCGTGTGGACCGACTACGAGACGCTCGAGCGGATCCCCAAGGCGAGTGCGCGCTTCTTTGCGGAAGTCGTGCGCCGCAACGGGGTCGAGGTCGAGACCTGAGCGCGCCGCGCCGCCGGCCCGAACCCCGGATCAGGGGACGGCGGGCGCGGGCGGCGCGGCGGGCATGGCCGGTGCCTTGCCGGGCATGCGGCCCGGCAGCTTGCCCGGCAGTTTCGACATGTCGTTCATGTTCACCTTCATGCCGTTGGACAGGATCATGTCGCCCGGCTTCTGATCCTTGTCGCAGGGACCGATCCACTTGGCCTCGACGACCATCTTCGCCTCGGCCTTGCCGACGATCGGCGGCGCATAGCGGATGTGCATCTCGCCGCGGTAGTCGGCCGTGAGATCGCCGGTGAAGGTGCCGTCGGTGGTCGCGGTGCTCTCGCCCACCTTGCACACGCTGTGCAGGACCACCTTGCCCGCTTCCTGCTTCATCTCGCGGGTGGTGCAGTCCTTCTCGTGATCGCGGCCCATCTCGCGCAACGCACCCTCGGTCGCGGAGTCGATGCACTGCTTGATCGAGCCGCCGCCCCCGACCGCGCGGCCGTCGACGGTCGTCTGCACCTGCCAGAGTCCGGGCTTGCGCTTGGGCATGTCGATCGAGTCGGCGGCGAATGTGGTGGTACACGCCGAGGCGACGCCGAGAGCCGTGAGGGTGGCCCGGGCGAGTCTGCTCCGCATCGTTCTTCCTCCCTTGCCCGCTCGTCGCAGCGGGGTCGAGTCGTCCCGCCCCGCCGACTCCGCGCGATCGCGCAGCGCGGGCGGGGCGACCGGTCTGTTTCCGGTCACTTCTTCACCCCTGAGTCGCGCAGCGCCTCGAGCCCCTCGAGGTCCATGCCGCGCATCGCCGCCTGCAGGGTCGCGACCTGCTTCACATTGCCCGACACCTTCACCGCGAAGCGCTCGCCGAGGACCACGCCGTACTCGCCGCTGCGCGAAGGCGCGTCCCACTTCTCGTGCACGATACGACCGTCGACCTTGCGGGTGCGATCCCAGCTGTCGTCGGTCTCGCGCTCGTGAAGCACGGAGGCCCACTCGGCGAGTGCCATCAGGCCGCGCACGCTTCCCATGTCGGTGACCTCGAGCTCCAGGCGCTGGTCGCCGTCGCCGTAGGTCGCGCGTGCGGTCGAGACCTGCATGCCGAGCGCCCCGTTGCGTTCCACGTCGACCTTCGTGCGGGGCAGGCCGCCGAGAGCTGTGGGTACGAAGGCGCGTAACTGCTCGGGCGAGAGCGCCTCGACCCGCGTGCCGCCGCCGAGCAGCGTGCCGAGCGCGTCGCCGACCGCATCGCGCTGCGCCGCCGGATCACCCGACTGGCGCGCCTGCTCCATCTTGCGCGTCGCCGCCTCCATGCGCCGCTGGAAATCGTCGAGCACCGTACCCGGGGGGCGTCCCTCGTCGGGCACGGCGGGCCCGGGGCGCAGGGGCGACGTGCCCGGCGGCAACGTCGGCACTGTCGCGGCACCCGGGACCGGTGCGCCGCCCGGCGCGCCGCTACCCGGCCCGTGCGGCCGTGGGATCGTCGAGCCCGGCAGGTTTTCGGGGGCGTGGGCATCGATGCGCGGGCGCTCGATCCGCGGACGGCGCGGCCAGAGTCCGCCCACGCCGTGCGTCAGGCGCCCGAGAAGCACCGAGAGCAGCGCGCCGATCAGCAACGTCGCGATCGTGTAGCCGACCGCGCGCTCCGGCGGACACTTCATGGTGTGCGGCAGGCCGGTGAACAGCAGGTACACGCCCCACAGGCCGCCGGCGATGGTGATCGGGATGCCGAGCCACGGAAGCAGGTAGGCCAGGCCCGCGACCCACACCGCGGTGTGCGCATAGGCGGCGGTCTTCATCGCCTGCACGCGATCCTTCGTGCCGCCGAAACTCGGGGCGAGCGCGTCGATCACCAGGGCGAAGAGCCAGATCGCGAGCATCGAGACCAGCCAGCCGACGATCGCCCAGCGCAGCCCCGGGAAGAGCCCCATGCGGACCCGGCCCGAGAAGGGGATCTGGAAGCCGATCACGGTCGAACGCAGGAATCCCGCGACCGCGGGGATCGCGGCGAGCAGCATCACGTAGGGGTTGAGGATCTCGCCGACGCTCGACCGCTCCGCCGCCACGGCCGGCCACTCGCCGTGCGGGTCGAGAAGAATGTTGCGCACGCGCGCGAGCACCCG
>Ga0114969_10000395_pt1 | contig 37186 bp, 32 predicted proteins | sample M_130807_MF_Meta_FD_87316 | JGI IMG/M metagenome (GOLD analysis project Ga0114969, IMG submission 87316) | Freshwater microbial communities from Lake Montjoie, Canada to study carbon cycling - M_130807_MF_MetaG | ecosystem: Environmental > Aquatic > Freshwater > Lake | place: Lake Montjoie...
AGTCCGTGCAGTCGGATGTGGTCGCCTCAGCACTGCTGAAAGGGATGACCGCGCACTACCTGATCAAATCGGTCTATCCGGTACAGCCACGCGACTTCCTGCTCGTGCACGCCGGCGCCGGCGGCGTCGGCCTGATCCTGACCCAGTGGGCGACCAGCCTGGGGGCCCGGGTCATCACCACCGCGTCTACCCCGCAGAAGTCGGAACTCTCCCGGCAGGCCGGTGCGATCGAGGTGCTCGACTACCCCGACGACGCGAACGAGTTCGCCGGCCGGGTACGCGAGTTGACCAACGGCCACGGTGTGGCCGCGGTCTACGACGGGGTCGGCGCCTCGACCTTCGACGCCAGCCTGGCAAGCCTCGCGGTGCGCGGCACCCTGGCCCTGTTCGGTGCGGCCAGCGGACCGGTGCCACCGGTCGATCCGCAGCGGCTCAGCGCCGCCGGGTCAGTCTCGCTCACCCGGCCGAGCCTGGTGCACTTCGTCCGCACACCCGACGAATTCGCTTGGCGCGCAGGCGAAGTACTGGACGCGATAGCCGACGGATCGATCGCCGTTACCGTGAGTGGCCACTATCCGCTGGCCGAAGCCGACCGGGCCCATACCGACCTCGCGGCCCGAAAGACCACGGGTTCCATCGTGCTGCTGCCCTGAACCGGCTCAGCCGAGCAGCGTCGGCAGCCCCAGCACCGAATCAACGGCCAGCGCGCAGAACACCGCGGACAGATAGTTGTTGGACTGCAGGAACAGCTTCAGCGGCTTGACCGCCTCGCCCCGACGTACGCCGGCCTGCAATCGGTGGGCCAGCGTCAGAAACCAGGCGCCAGCCAGTACCGCCACCACCGCGTAGAGCCAGCCGGCGGCCGGAACCAGTGCCAGCGTGGCCACCACCGTCAGCCAGGTGTAGACGACGATCTGCTTGGTTACCTGCCGCTCGGTGGCGACCACCGGCAGCATCGGGACGCCCGCGGCGGCGTAGTCCTCCTTGTAGCGCATGGCCAGCGCCCAGGTGTGCGGCGGAGTCCAGAAGAAGATGATGGCGAACATCACCAGCGCCTGCCATCCGACGGTGCCGGTGGCCGCCGACCAGCCGATCATCACCGGCATGCAGCCCGCGGCTCCACCCCACACGACGTTTTGCGACGTGCGGCGCTTGAGCAGCAGCGTGTAGACCAACACGTAAAAGGCGATGGTCGCCGCCGCCAGATGGGCCGACAACAGATTGGTGGTCCACCACAACCAGAAGAACGAGGCCACCGACAGCGCGAGCCCGAAGATCAGCGCGTGGCTGCGCGGCACCGTCGCCCGGGCCAGCGGCCGTCCCGCGGTGCGCTTCATTACCTTGTCGATGTCGGCGTCGGCGACACAGTTCAGGGTGTTGGCCCCGCCGGCAGCCAGCATGCCCCCGAAGAGCGTGTTGAGAATCAGAACCAGATCCACCGAACCCCGGTTGGCGAGCAGCATCGCCGGGATCGTGGTCACCAGCAGCAACTCGATGACCCGGGGTTTTGTCAGCGACACATACCCCAGCACCGTGTTGCGAAGCCGCCTGTCAGCACCTGCGACGAGGGTGGTCTCGCGAACGTCCACGCGATAACTCCTCACGAGCGGCTTGCGGATGACCGCAAGGATCCAGCGTCTACTGCAGGGCGTCTACTACAGGCGATGGTAGACCGGGTTGGACCACAGCGATACCTGCGGGTGGGTTCCAGGCAATGACGGCCCCGACCCGGTGAAGTCGGCCATGATTCACCCCCCGGATTCACCCCCCGGATTCACCCCCCGGGGTTCACCTTTTGGTTACCTGATGGCCAGACCAATGAGCTGCGCTGAAGCTCGAACGAAGTCGGGTATTCGCCATTAGGGTGAGTCCGGATTGCCCTGCCACAACGACGCGACGAAGCCAGGAGTGAATTCGTGACGACACTCGAAGAGATTTCCACGCTGACCCAGCCCCATCACCCCGCCGATTGGACCGAGTTGGACTCGCGCGCCGTCGATACCGCGCGGGTGTTGGCGGCTGACGCGGTTCAGAAGGTGGGAAATGGCCACCCCGGCACGGCCATGAGCCTCGCGCCGCTGGCCTACACCCTCTTCCAGCGGGCCATGCGCCACGACCCCAGCGACACCGAATGGCTGGGCCGCGACCGGTTCGTGCTGTCCTGCGGGCACAGCAGCCTCACCCTGTACATCCAGCTGTATCTCGGCGGATTCGGGCTGGAACTCTCCGATATCGAGGCACTGCGCACGTGGGGCTCCAAGACCCCCGGCCATCCAGAGTTCCGTCACACAAAGGGCGTGGAGATCACCACCGGCCCGCTGGGCCAGGGCCTGGCCTCGGCAGTCGGCATGGCGATGGCTGCCCGCTTCGAACGCGGTCTGTTCGACCCCGACGCGCCCGCCGGCACCAGCCCGTTCGACCACCACATCTATGTCATCGCCTCCGATGGCGACATGGAGGAGGGCGTCACCAGCGAGGCGTCCTCGATTGCCGGCACCCAGCAACTCGGCAATCTCATCGTGCTCTGGGACGACAACGAGATCTCCATTGAGCACGACACCAATATCGCGTTCACCGAGAACACTCCGGCGCGCTATGAGGCTTACGGCTGGCACGTTCAGGTCGTGGAGGGCGGGGAGAACATCGTCGGCATCGAAAAGGCGATCGAGGCGGCGAAGAAGGTCACCGATAAGCCCTCGTTCATCGCGCTGCGGACCATCATCGGCTACCCGGCACCGACCAAGATGAATACCGGTGGGGTGCACGGCTCGGCGTTGGGCGCCGACGAGGTGGCCGCCACCAAGAAGGTGCTCGGCTTCGACCCGGACAAAAGCTTTGAGGTCACCGACGAGGTGATCGGGCACACCCGAAAGCTCGTCGACCGCGGCCGGGCGGCTCATGAGACGTGGCAGAGCGGGTTCGACGCCTGGGCGAAGCGCGAACCGGAACGCAAGAAGCTGCTGGATCGGCTGCTGGCCCGAGAGTTGCCCGCGGGCTGGGATGCCGACCTGACCCACTGGGAACCGGGCTCCAAGCCGGTCGCCACGCGGGCCGCGTTCGGACAGGCCCTCAATGACGTCGCGATCAAGCTACCCGAATTGTGGGGCGGCTCCGCGGATCTGGCCGGCAGCAACAACACCACCATCAACGGGTGCAAATCGTTCGGTCCGCCGTCGATCTCGACTGAGGACTACACCGCCGACTGGTATGGCCGCGTGCTGCACTTCGGCATTCGCGAGCACGCGATGGGCTCAATCCTTTCCGGCATCGTGCTGCACGGCCCCACCCGCCCCTTCGGCGGCACATTCATGCAGTTTTCCGATTACATGCGGCCGGCCGTGCGACTGGCCGCGTTGATGGATATCGATCCCATCTACATCTGGACGCACGACTCGATCGGTCTGGGCGAGGACGGACCGACCCACCAACCCGTAGAGCACCTGGCTGCGCTGCGGGCCATTCCGAACCTATCGGTGGTGCGTCCCGGCGACCCGAACGAGACCGCCTTCGCATGGCGCGCCATCATTGCGCGGGGCACCGACTCCGCAAGCGGCCCGGTTGGTTTCATTCTGACCCGTCAGGGCATTCCGGTTCTGGAAGGAACCAGCAGCGACGGTGTCGCACGCGGCGGCTATGTGCTCGGCGGCGGCTCGTCCGAGGATGCCGACGTGGTCATTATCGGGACCGGATCCGAATTGCAATTAGCCGTCGAAGCCCAGAAACTACTGGCCGCCAAGAACATCCGCGCCGCCGTGGTGTCCATGCCGTGCGTCGAATGGTTCGAATCACAGCCCCAAAAATACCGCGATCAGGTTCTGCCGCCGAAGCTCACAGCCAGGGTCGCGGTGGAGGCCGGCATCGCGCAGAGTTGGTACAAGTTTGTCCCCGGCGGTGAGATCGTCTCACTCGAGCACTACGGCGCCTCGGCCGACGACAAGACACTGTTCCGCGAGTTCGGGTTCACCGCCGAGGCGGTAGCCGCCGCTGCGGAACGCGCAGTCAACAACTAACCCTCACATCCAACCCTCACCCCTAACCCACAAACAACCCAGGAGATATCGCACATGTCCCAGAATTCACACCTCGCAGCACTATCGGCGGCAGGCGTCTCGGTCTGGCTCGACGACCTGTCCCGGGACCGGCTCAGCTCCGGCAACCTGCAGGAACTCATCGACACCAAGAGCATCGTCGGCGTCACCACCAACCCGTCGATCTTCCAGGCCGCGTTGTCGACAGGCACCGCCTACGACGCACAGGTTAAAGAACTGGCGGCCCGCGGCGCCGACGTCGACGCCACCATCCGCACCGCGACCACCGATGACGTCCGGCAGGCCTGCGACGTTCTCCGACCGCAGTGGACGGCCTCCAACGGCATCGACGGGCGAGTCTCAATCGAGGTCGATCCCAGACTGGCGCACGAGACCGACAAGACGATCCTGCAGGCAATCGAACTGTGGAAGATCGTCGACCGGCCCAACGTCCTGATCAAGATACCGGCCACGCTGGCCGGACTGCCCGCGATCACCGCTGTTCTGGCCGAGGGCATCTCGGTGAATGTGACGCTGATTTTCTCCGTCGAACGCCACCGCGCGGTCATGGCGGCTTACCTCGCCGGTCTCGAAGCCGCCCAGGCGGCCGGGCACGATCTGAATCTGATCCATTCCGTCGCATCGTTCTTCGTCTCCCGGGTGGACACCGAGATCGATAAGCGTCTTGAGGCGATCGGCACGGACGAGGCCTTGGCGCTTCGGGGCAAGGCCGGTGTGGCCAATGCACGTCTGGCCTACGCCGCCTATGAGGAGGTGTTCTGCTCCGGGGGGCGTTGGACACCGTTGGCCCAGGCCGGCGGATGGGTGCAGCGACCCCTGTGGGCGTCCACCGGAGTGAAGAATCCCGACTACTCCGACACCCTGTACGTCACCGAATTGGTGGGCCCCAACACGGTCAACACGATGCCGGAGAAGACCCTGGACGCCGTCGCCGACCACGGCGTCGTCACCGGCGACACCCTCAGCGGTACCGGTGCGGCGTCGCAAGCCGTTTTCGACGAACTCAGTGCGATCGGTATCGATCTCGGCGATGTGTTCGCCCACCTGGAGGACGACGGCGTGGACAAGTTCGAGAAGTCCTGGCAGGAACTCCTCGATGCGACCCAGGGCCAATTGGACGCCGTCGCAAAATGAGCCCGGCTACAAAGACCGACGGCGGCGGTCCGGCACCGTCGGCATGGCGAAACCCATTGCGGGACAAGCTCGACAAGCGGATGCCCCGGGTCGCCGGTCCATGCAGTGTGGTGATCTTCGGTGTCACCGGCGATCTGTCCCGCAAGAAGCTGATGCCGGCCATCTACGACCTCGCCAACCGCGGCCTGCTACCACCATCGTTCTCACTGGTGGGCTTCGCCCGCCGGGAGTGGGCAGATCAGGACTTCGGCCAGATCGTGTACGACGCCGTGAAGGAGCACGCCCGAACCCCGTTCCGCCAGGAGGTGTGGGATCGACTGGTCGAGGGAATCCGTTTCGTCCAGGGCAGCTTCGACGATGACGCCGCCTTCGCACTGCTGGCCGAGACACTGCTGAAACTCGATACCGAACGAGGCACCGGCGGTAACCACGCCTTCTACCTCTCGATCCCGCCGAAGGCGTTCCCGGTGGTGTGCGAGCAACTGCAACGCTCCGGCCTGGCCGCGCCGAAAGAGCATCAGTGGTGCCGGGTGGTGATCGAAAAGCCCTTCGGCCACGACCTGGACAGCGCTATCGAACTCAACAAGGTGGTCAACAGCGTGTTCCCCGAGGAGTCGGTGTTCCGCATCGACCACTACCTCGGCAAGGAGACGGTGCAGAACATCTTGGCCCTGCGCTTCGCCAACACGCTCTACGAGCCGATTTGGAACAGCCACTACGTCGACAGCGTGCAGATCACCATGGCCGAGGATATCGGTTTGGGCGGGCGTGCCGGTTATTACGACGGCATTGGCGCCGCCCGCGACGTGATACAGAACCACCTGTTGCAACTGCTGGCACTCACCGCCATGGAGGAGCCGGTCAGCTTCTCCCCCGATGAGATCAAGGCCGAAAAGATCAAGGTCCTCTCCGCCACCAGGCTGGCCCAACCACTGAACCTGACCACCGCGCGCGGGCAGTACAGCTCAGGTTGGCAGGGCGGCGAGCAAGTGGTCGGACTGCTCGACGAGGATGGCTTCTCTAAGACGTCGATCACCGAGACCTTCGCCGCGATCGAACTGGAGGTCGACACCCGACGCTGGGCGGGTGTGCCGTTTTATCTACGGACCGGAAAACGCCTGGGCCGCAGGGTGACTGAGATCGCGATGTTGTTCAAGCGGGCTCCGCACCTGCCGTTCGACGCCACCATGACTGAGGAGCTCGGCCAGAACGCACTGGTGTTCCGGGTTCAGCCGGATGAGGGCATCACGTTGCGCTTCGGATCCAAGGTTCCGGGCAGCACCATGGAGGTACGGGACGTCAACATGGACTTCTCCTACGGATCGGCATTCGCCGAGGATTCTCCCGAAGCCTACGAACGTCTGATCCTCGATGTCCTGCTTGGAGAACCGTCACTGTTCCCAGTCAACGCGGAAGTCGAATTATCTTGGGAGATACTGGATCCCGCGCTGGATTACTGGGCTTCGGCTCAGGGGGCACAGGCACGCCCCGATCCATACGAGTCGGGCACCTGGGGTCCGGACTCGGCATTCGCGATGTTGGAGCGTTCGGGCCGGCAGTGGCGGCGGCCGTGATCACCGGAAGGGGAACAGCACTGTGATCGTCGACATCCCGGACACCACGACCAACGAGATCAATAAGCGCATCACCGAACTTCGCGAGGAGGGCGGTGCGATCACCCTGGGCCGGGTGCTGACCCTGGTGGTGGCACCCGACACCGAGGACATCGTCGAGGACTCCATCGACGCCGCGGTGGCAGCCAGTCGCGAACACCCGTGCCGGATCATCGTCGTGGTACCGATCGACCGATTGGGCACCGAACCGCGCCTGGACGGCCAACTCCGGGTGGGCGGTGATGCCGGCGCCGGCGAAGTGGTGGTCTTGCGGACCGCCGGGCCGCTGGCTTCGCATGCCAGCAGTGTGGTGCTGCCGTTCCTGCTTCCCGATACACCTGTGGTGATCTGGTGGCCCGGAACCGCTCCGGACGTGCCGTCCCAGGATCCGTTGGGCCGCTTGGCGATTCGACGGATCACCGATGCCACCGGGACCGAGGACCCGCTTGCCGCGTTACGCAGCCGGCTGGCGAGCTACGCAGACGGCGACACCGATCTGGCCTGGAGCCGGATCACCTACTGGCGCGCCCTGCTGGCGTCGGCGCTTGATCAGCCACCGCATGAACCGGTCACCACCGCGGTGGTATCGGGTCTCAAGCACGAGCCCGCCCTGGACATCCTGGCCGGCTGGCTGGCCAGCAGGATCGACGGACCGGTGCGTCGCGAGATTGGCGAGCTGAAGGTGGAGTTGATGCAGCCCAGCCAGACCATCACACTGAGCCGGCCGCAGGACGGGTCGATCGCCACGCTGGTCCGCACCGGGTGGCCGGGTTCGCGGCTTCCGCTCGCGCGCCGGGAGACTCGCGAATGCCTGGCCGAGGATCTGCGCCGACTCGATGCCGACCAGATCTACCGCGAGGCGTTGGCCGGGATCGCGAAGGTTCAATACGCGCCCGGGTGGAACGCCTGACCGTGGCGGAATCCGTCGAAACCTACCCCGACGCGGGAGCCCTGGTAGCCGCCACCGGCGACCGGCTGGCGGCAACAATCTTTGCGGCCGTCGCGGCGCGCGGTAGCGCGATGATCGTGTTGACCGGCGGGGGTACCGGTATCGGTCTGCTTAAACACCTCGGCACGCACCCGATTGATTGGGCTCGGGTACACCTTTTCTTCGGTGACGACCGGTACGTGCCGATCGATGACGACGAACGTAACGAGAAGCAGGCGCGTGCGGCACTGCTGGACCACATCGACATCCCGGCGGCCAATATCCATGCGATGCCGGCCAGCGATAGCGGGTTCGGCGATGACATCGCCCGCGCGGCGCGCGCCTACGAAGACGATCTGGCCGGCCTCGCCGCAGCCGGCGAGCCCACCCCGTTGTTCGACGTCCACCTACTCGGCATGGGCGGCGAAGGTCACATCAATTCGCTGTTTCCCCATACGCCGGCCGTGCTGGAAACAGACCGCATGGTGGTGGGGGTGGACGACTCCCCCAAACCTCCGCCGCGGCGTATCACCCTGACCCTGCCGGCGGTCCGCCGATCCCGGGAGGTCTGGCTGGTGGTGTCCGGTGCGGCCAAGGCAGACGCAGTGGCCGCCGCGATCGGAGGTGCCGACCCGGCCGACGTGCCCGCCGCCGGCGCGGTGGGTCTCGAGAGGACGCTGTGGCTGCTGGACAAGGCCGCGGCACGCCTGCTGAACAGAGAGAAGGCCTGAAAACTCCGCGAGGCCAACTGCGCGGTAAACTCCACCTGCGGTCCAATCCTTCCGGCCTAGGTGAAATTGAGAAGATATGAGTGACCTAAAGCAGTCGTATAAGGATGTCCAAGCCCACTACGACCTATCGGATGATTTCTTCAGCCTGTTCCTAGACCCGACTCTGACGTACACCTGCGCGTACTTCGAGCAGGACGACTACACACTCGAACAGGCCCAGATGGCGAAGATCGACCTTGTACTGGGAAAGCTCGACCTCAAACCCGGGATGACGGTCCTCGACATCGGCTGTGGCTGGGGGTCGGCGCTGGCGCGGGCGACTGAAAAGTACGACGTCAACGTCATCGGGCTGACGATCAGCAAGAACCAGTATGAACACGTCAAGGAGCTTTTTGCGGGACTGCCCGGCAATCGCACCAAGGAGGTCCGCTTCCAGGCCTGGCAGGAATTCGACGGTAAATTCGACCGCGTTTTCATGATCGGCTCGTTCGAGCACTTCGGCTTTGAGACCTACCCGGAGTTCTTCCGCAAGATGTATGCGGCGCTGCCCGACGACGGGCGGATGCTGTTGCACACGATCGTCGCCCACGATATCGACTTCTACCGCGATAACGGGGTCACGCTGACCATCAGCGATCTGAAGTTCATCCTCTTCATGGCGAAGGTGATCTTCCCCGGATGCCGCCTGCCGTCGCCGGAGATCATCGCGGCGCGGAGCTCGGAAGTGGGTTTCAGCATCGAGCGCATCCAGGAGCTGGGCCAGCACTACGCCCGCACGCTGGACAACTGGCATGCGAATTTGGTCGCCCACCGTGACGAGGCCATCAAGGTGGCAGGGCAACAGGCCTACGACGACTACGACAGGTACATGATCGGCTGCGCCGGTGGATTCCGAAAAGGCATCGTCAACCTGATGCAGTTCACCATCGTCAAATAGCCGCTCTAGAGGTGCTCAGCGCTTTTTGGCATTGAGTACGTTGTCGATCGGGGTGCTATCGCCCTTGGCGCGCTTCACGGCTCGCTTCTCTTTCAGAGATTTCCCGGGCTTCTTTGACATGGCTTGACGCGGGGACTTGTCAGACACGGTTGACCCTTTGGCTTATGGGGCCTGCCTGGTCCCGTCCCTCGAACTGTACGCCGCTGATGATGCTTCAGCCGCTGTTGCGCAGCGCCGAGGCTAAACCGCTCATTGTCAACAGAATTCCGCGCTGAACCAGATCGTCGTCATCACCGCCGCGGTACCGACGCAGCAGTTCGACCTGCAGATGGTTGAGTGGCTCGAGATACGGGAATCGGTTGAATACCGACCGGGCCAGCGCCGGATTATCAGCCAGCAGATCCTCCTGGCCGGTGATCAGCTTGTGCATCGCGATGGTGCGTGCGTGTTCGGTGCGGATCATGTCGAACACCCGATGTCGCAGTTCAGTGTCGGCGACGAGTTCGGAGTAGCGAGCCGCCAAACCCATATCGGACTTGGCCAGCACCTGCGCCATATTGGACAGCACCGTGCGGAAGAACGGCCACTTGATGTAAAGATTGCGCAGCACCTCAGTGCGTTCCTCGCTCCCGGCGATCCACCCCTCGATCGCCGTCCCGGTGCCGTACCACCCGGGCAGCATCACCCGGCACTGACTCCACGCGAGCACCCACGGGATCGCGCGCAGATCGGAGATCGCCGTGGTGGCTTTGCGACTGCTGGGCCGGCTACCGATATTGAGCGAACCGATCTCGCTGACCGGTGTGGAGGCTTCGAAATACTCGACGAATCCCGCTGTGCGGTGGACTAATTCGGCGTAGGCATGCTGTGCGAGGTCGGCGAGTTCGTCGAGTACCCGGTAGGCGGGCCCGGCTTCGGACCCGAGGCCCTCGACATCGAGCAGGGTCGACTCCAGGGTTGCCGCGACCAGGCTCTCCAGGTTGCGATGCGCGATCCGCGGTTCGGCGTACTTGGCGGCGATCACCTCGCCCTGCTCGGTCAGGCGCAACGAGCCGTTGACCGCACCGGGCGGCTGAGCCAGGATCGCGTCATAACTCGGTCCGCCGCCGCGGCCGACGGTGCCCCCGCGGCCGTGGAAGAGGCGCAACCGGATCCCGGTCCTGCGGGCCGACTCGACCAGGTTCAACTCCGCCCGGTACAGCGCCCAGTTCGCCGCCAGATAACCGCCGTCCTTATTGGAGTCGGAGTACCCGAGCATCACTTCCTGGGTATCACCCCACGCCCCGACCATCGCCCGGTACAGCGGGATCGCCACGGCCGACTCGACTACAGCCGCGCCGCGTTGGAGATCGTCGATCGTCTCGAACAGCGGCACGATCCCCACCGGCGCATACGGGTGATCACCCGAAACATCAAGCAGCCCAGCCTCTTTGAGCAACAGAGCTGCCTCCAGCAGATCCGAAACCGACTGGCACATCGAGATGATGTAGGCCGGGATCGCGGCGGCGCCCAGTAGCCGGACAGCACGTGCAGCGGCGCCGACGATGTCCAGTTCCTTTTGAGCAAGTTCGGAGATTTCGGCCCCGTCGCGAACCAGGGGGCGTCGGGTGGACAACTCTGCGACCAGCACATCGACTCGGTCCCGCTCCGGCAATGCGGCGTAGTCGGGGTGCACGCCGGCCCAGGCCAGCAGTTCGGCCACCACCTGTTCGTGGGTTTCGGAGTTCTGTCGCATGTCCAGCCCGCAGAGGTGAAATCCAAAGGTCTCGACGGCGTTCCGCAGCCGGGCCAGGCGGTCGTCGGCCAACAGCGCACTGCCGTGGACGCGAAGCGAAGCGTCGATCACGCCGAGATCGGTAAGCAGTTCGGCGGGGGTCGGATACGGCGGCAACCCGAGGTCCAGTACGTGCTCGGGTTGGCGGTCGAGGATGCCCACCGCGGTCGAGGTCAACCGGGCCCGCACCACCCGAACCGCCCGGCGGTACGGCTCGTCGGCGCGGTCCGGTTCGGCACAGTCGGCGGCGAGTTCGACTAGTGCCGAGTCGATCTGAACCAGCCGGGCCGACATCGACAGTTCCTGCTCAAGAGCGGCCAACTCGTCGAAGTAGTGGCCAAGCGCGGTGGCGGCGGCGCTGCCGGTGGCCAATTCGACCACCTCTGCCGTCACGTTCGGGTTGCCGTCCCGGTCGCCACCGATCCAGGATCCCGCCCGCACGATCGGGTGTTGGGCCAGTCCCGCATCGGGCCAGCGGCTCTGTAGTTCGTCCCGCACCGCGGCGTTGACCTTCGGAATAACCTCGAGGAATGCCGCCGGGTAGTAGCGCAGGCCCGAGGCGATCTCATCGGAAATCTTCACGCGCGACAACCGGATCAGCGCGGACTGCCACAGGGTAAGGATCTGCAGCCGAAGCTCGGTGTCGATCGTCCTGCCATCCTCGGTCTGGACTTGGCCGTGCAGCCTCATCCGCATCAGCCTGGTGATGTGGTTCTGGGTGTCGAAGATCGTGCGCCGACGGGTCTCGGTGGGGTGCGCGGTGATCACCGGTGACACCATCGCGTCCCGCAACGCGTCGGCGACGGTGTCGCCGCACAGTCCGGCGGCGTCGAGCTTGCGATAGGTCGCCGCGAGTGTGCTGTCGGCGGGCGGCTCCCCGGCGTCGACGTGGATGGCGCGGCGCCGTTCCCGGTGAATGTCTTCGGCGACATTGGCCAGCAGCGCGAAGTGGCTGAACGCCCTGATGACCGGGATCGCCTGGCGAATGTCGATACCGTCGAAGAGTCGGGCCATTTCGGCCCGGTCGATTTCCGAGCGCCGCACCCGGAACGACTCCACCCGAGCCCGCTCCACGAGCGCGAACACCTCGTCGCCGTTCTGCTCGCGCACGGTGTCACCCAGCATTGCCCCGAGCAGGCGAATGTCCTCGCGCATCGGCTCGGTGGCCTCCCGGCCGACCGCCGTTCGATAGACCGCGCCGATCGGCTCCAGTGCGGTATCCGGGGTTGGCGCGGTCATGCGACCAGTATCGGTGTCCGGTGGGCGTGCCGCTGACCGAGGACTGCGGCTCAAACTTTCTCCACAGTCCCGGTTTCATCCACAGTGTCGAGTTTGGCGACTCGTAACTCGAACATGCGTTCGATACTGTCGGCTCATGGACTCCACTGCCCAACCGCTCACCGCCGATGCGGCGCGCGCTCGGATGCGGACCGATCTGGATGCGATCGACGCCGCGCACGATCGCCTACGGTCACTGCGCACGGATCTGGTGGGCAATGCGTTCCGAGTCGAGGTCGCTGAGCGCCTGGAGGCACAGGGCCGTACCAATCGCGGCCTGTCCTACCGGCTGTTCGCTGAGCTGTCCGATCCTGCCGACGGATCCAACGCTCCCGGGCCGCGCCGCGAGGTCTCGATGCGTGACCAGCTGGCCAACCGGCTGCGGCTCACCCGCGGTGAGATTAACCGCAGATTCCGGATTGCCGCGAGAATCCGGCCGCGGCGCTCACTGATCGGCCCGGCGGTGCCGGCGGAACTTCCAGAACTGGCCGCAGCGGTGGAGGCCGGCGAGGTCGGCGACGATCACATCGCTGCGGTCACTCGTGGGCTCGACCTGTTGCCCGCATCGGTTACGGGTGCCGATCGCGACGCTGCCGAACGCACGCTGGTGCACTACGCGCGCGCCCAGGATTCGAAGTTCGTCGACGCCGTCGCAACTACAATCGCCGACTGCCTGAATCCGGACGGTAACTTCAGTGACGAGTACCGCGCCAAGCGCCGCGGCCTGACGCTGGGTCGGCAGGGCCCGGATGGGATGAGCAGATTATCCGGCTGGCTGGATCCGGAGGCGCGAGCATGCGTCGAAGCCGTGGCTGCCGCGGTCCGGCCCGGCCGGCACCTGCCCGGGAATGTCGGATCGGCCGACGTCGAGGTCGCTGATGCAGGTGATAAGGACTCCCGCACCCGTGAGCAGCGCTGCCATGACGCCGTGGTGCTGGGCTTGAAGACCGCGATGGCATCCGGCGCCCTCGGTCAACACCGCGGTATGCCGGTCACGGTGATCGCGACGACGACGGTGGCCGAACTCGAACAGGCGGCGCGTGCCTGCGCCGATCCCGGCATCCCGATGCCGCCGCCGGCCCGAACCGGGGGTACCGGCCGATTACCCATGCGGGACCTGATCCGATGCGCCGCGGCCGGCGGGGCGATCCACTATCTCGCCGTGTTCGACGGCCATAGCGAACGACCGCTGTACCTGGGCCGCAGCAAGCGGGTCGCGACCGCCGATCAACGCATCATCTGCCACGCCCGCGACGTCGGATGCACCAGACCGAACTGTTTCGCACCCGGCTACGACTGCGAGATTCATCATGCTCACGGCTGGGCGTCGGGCGGCAGAACCGACTCCGACAATCTCTTCTTCGGCTGCCCACCGGACCACGGCGCCGTGACCGACGGCCGATACACGACCAGTGTTACCGAGGACGGCCGTATCGCCTGGTCGGATGGCACCGGACCGCCTGCGGTCAATCGGGTGCACCGAGGCCGAGAGCTTCTGGACGCCGGAGCGGACCCGCCCGCCGGGACAGCCGCACGCAGGGAACCCGCGGAATGCCCCGGGGAATGCCCCGAGAAGCACCCCCTAGCTGGGGCTCCCGAGGATTAGGAGTACTTGATCTGCAGGGCGACGCCGACGATCGAGACCAGCCAGATGCCGGTCACGAACAACGTCAGCCGGTCGAGGTTCTTCTCGACCACGGTGGACCCGGACAGGCTGGACTGAACGCCACCGCCGAATAGAGTAGACAGGCCTCCACCCTTGGCGCGATGCAACAGCACCAGCAGCACGAGGAGGAGACTGGTGATCACCAGCAGGATCTGTAGCGACAAAACCATGGGCATCAGGTTACCCGGTCGGGCCGGAGATCACGGCTCGGGTCAGGGCAGCGGCCCGCCCGCGGCGATGGCGGACAACATGGCGAACTGCTCGCCGTCCAGTGCTGCGCCACCCACCAGTGCCCCGTCGACGTCGGGTTGCGCGTTAAGTTCGCCGACGTTCTTGGCCGTCACCGAGCCGCCGTAGAGCACGCGAACACCGGCCGCGATCGTCGGCGAGGATAGTTCGGCCAACTCGGTACGGATGGCCGCGCACACCTCCTGTGCGTCGGCGGGTCGGGCCACCCGGCCGGTGCCGACAGCCCAGATCGGCTCGTAAGCGATCACCACCGTGGTCAGTTGTTCCGCGGTCAGGCCGGCAAGCGATCCGCGCAACTGTGCGACGTTGTGCTCGATTTGGTTGCCGGCCTCGAGCACCTCGATGGGCTCGCCGACACACACGATCGGGGTCAGTCCGTGCCGGAACGCGGCGGCGGCTTTGGCAGCGACCAGTGCGTCGTCCTCATGGTGGTAGGCGCGCCGCTCGGAATGGCCCACGACGACGAAGGTGCAGCCCAGCTTGGCCAGGAACGCACCACTGATCTCACCGGTGTAGGCGCCTGAATCGTGCGGCGACAGGTCTTGCGCCCCGTAGGTCAGCCGGAGCCGGTCGCCGTCGACCAGGGTCTGCACACTGCGCAGGTCGGTGAACGGCGGGATCACCGTGACATCGACCCTGTCGAAGTACTTGTCGGGCAGCGCGAAGGCGATCTTCTGAACCAGGGCGATGGCCTCGAAGTGATTGAGGTTCATCTTCCAGTTACCCGCGATGAGAGGTTTACGCGACACGGTCGTCTCCTAGGTGAGGATGTCGATACCGGGCAGCGTCTTGCCCTCAAGGTATTCCAGCGACGCACCGCCCCCGGTGGATATGTGCGAGAAGCCGTCTTCGGCCAGTCCGAGTTGGCGCACCGCGGCAGCGGAGTCCCCTCCGCCGACGACGCTGAACGCACCCTTTGCTGTCGCGGCGATGATCGCCTCGGCTACGCCCTTGGTGCCGGCCGCGAAGGCGGGGAACTCAAACACTCCCATGGGGCCGTTCCAGAAGATGGTCCTGGCGTTGGACAGCAGCGCGGTGAAGCGCCGGACCGACTCAGGCCCGATATCCAGGCCCAACTTGTTGGCCGGGATCTGTTCGGCGGCAACGGTTTCCGGTGTGGAATCGGCAGAGAACTCTGATGCGACCACGATGTCCACCGGCAGGTGGATCACGTCACCGAATTCTTCGAGCAGTCGACGGCAGGTGTCGATCATCTCTTCCTGCAGCAGCGACTTACCCACCGAAACCCCTTGTGCGGCAAGGAAGGTGAAGCACATTCCGCCGCCGATGACGACACTGTCGGCCTTGCCGGCCAGATTCTCGATGACAGCGAGTTTGTCGGACACCTTAGATCCGCCGAGCACCACCGCATAGGGCCTCTCTCCGGTGGTGCTCAACTGTTCGAGCACCTTGACCTCGGCCGCCACCAGGGTGCCCGCATAATGCGGTAGCAGCGTCGCGACGTCGTACACCGAGGCCTGCTTGCGATGGACCACGCCGAAACCATCGGAGACGAACGCGCCCAGGCGCCCAGCCGGGGAATCAACCAACTCGACCAGAGCCCTGGCCAGCGCGAGTCGCTCCGCGTCGTCCCTACTGGTCTCGCGGGGATCGAACCGAATGTTCTCCAGCAGCAGGATGTCGCCGTCGGTCAGGCCCTCCGCACGAGCCAACGCATCCGTGCCGACCACATCGCCGGCCAGTTGGACGTGCCGGCCCAGCTTCTCGCCCAACACCTTCGCCACCGGGGCCAGTGACAGCTTAGGGTCCGCACCGCCCTCGGGACGGCCCAGGTGCGCGATCACCACCAGCTTGGCCCCGGCGTCGGAGAGCGCCTTCAGTGTCGCCACCGATGCATCAATGCGGCCGGAGTCAGTAACGGCGCCATGGTCATCGAGTGGGACGTTGAGGTCGCAACGCACCAGCACACCGCGGCCCTCGACACCTTCGGCAAGCAGATCGGCAAGCGTTGGGACGGCCACTGTTCTTCAGTCTCTTCCGGTCCGTGCTTACAGGGACTTGCCGACGAGAGCGACGAGATCGACCAGTCGGTTGGAGTAGCCCCACTCGTTGTCGTACCAGGAAACCACCTTTGCCTGGTTGTCGATCACCTTCGTCAGACCGGAGTCGAAGATCGAGCTGTGCGGGTCGGTGACGATATCGCTGGAGACGATCGGCGCATCGTAGTACTTGAGGATGCCCTTGAGCTTGCCCTCGGCGGCAGCCTTCATCGCGGCGTTGATGTCCTCGACACTGGCGTGCTTGGCGAGTTCGACGGTCAGGTCGGTGACCGACCCGGTGGGGATCGGCACCCGCAGCGCGTAGCCGTCGAGCTTGCCTTTGAGTTCAGGCAGCACCAGGCCGATGGCCTTGGCGGCGCCGGTCGAGGTCGGGACGATGTTGACCGCCGCCGCGCGCGCCCGGCGCAGATCCTTGTGCGGGCCGTCCTGCAGGTTCTGGTCGCCGGTGTAGGCGTGGATGGTGGTCATCAATCCGCGGATGATGCCGAACTCGTCGTTGATGACCTTGGCCATCGGACCGAGGCAGTTCGTGGTGCATGAGGCGTTGGAGATGACCTTTTGGCTGCCGTCGTACTTATCGTCGTTGACGCCCATCACGATGGTGATGTCCTCATCCGACGCCGGCGCGGAGATGATGACCTTCTTCACCCCGGACTGCAGATGGCCGTGCGCCTTGGCGTCATTGAAGTGTCCGGTGGACTCCACCACCACGTCGACGTCGGCCTCGTTCCACGGCAGCGCGGCCGGGCCGTCCTTGACCGCGAACGCCTTGATCTTGTGCTTACCGATGTGGATGGTGTCGCCGTCCGCGGAGACCTCTTCCGGGAAGCGGCCCAGGATGGAGTCGAACTTCAACAGGTGGGCGAGCGCGGCGGGGTCGGTCAGATCGTTGACCGCCACGATCTCGATGCCCTTGGCCTTGCCTTCGGCCTGCTGCGCCGCCAGTGCACGGTAGAAGTTGCGCCCAATGCGGCCGAAACCATTGATGCCAACCCGGATCGTCACGTCGATCTCCTCCAGTCGCTTCCAGTTACGCGGTCAGCCTAGTGGCGTGGCGACCGAGCCGGGCCGGGAACCCTGCGCATAGTTCGGGGCGCTACCGCGTACCGTTGTCCCATGCCGTTGCCGCTGAATCTCGACCTGGATCTCGATAGGGTCCGCGAACGCCTCGGCCAGGGACTTTTCGCCATGGTCGCCGGCCCGGAAGGCCCGCAGAACCGCACCCGGATTCATGCCACGCCGGGTCCGCGCTGGTTCGCTGACGACCGGCCGATCCGCCGCGTGCACTCCGATGCATCGATGTTCGTCGGCGGTCTGCGGGCACTGCTGCTGCAGTCGTTGCATCCATTGGCGATGGCCGGCGTCGCGCAGCACTCCGACTACAAAGGTGATCCGTGGGGTCGGCTACAGCGCACCAGCACATTCCTGGCGGTCACCACCTTCGGCACCGCCGCCGATGCCAAGCGCGCCGTCGACCGGGTCCGCGGCATCCACCGCCGGGTGCACGGTCAGGCTCCGGACGGCCGCGAGTACCGCGCCGACGATCCACATCTGCTTCAGTGGGTGCATATCGCCGAGGTGGACAGCTTCCTGCTGGCGCACCAGCAATACGGCGCGAACCCACTCGACCAGGAGGGCCGGGACGGCTACGTGGCCGACGCCGCACGCGTCGCCAAAGCACTCGGGGTGCCCGACCCCCCGCGCACCGAAGCCGAACTCGCTGAGCGGGTCGCGGCCTACCGCAGCGAGTTACGCAGCACCGAGGCCGCCCGGGAGGCAGCACGGTTTCTATTGATCACTCCTCCGCTGCCCTTGCTGGCCAGGGCTCCGTACGGGGTGCTGGCGGCCACGGCGGTATCGATGTTGCCGCCGTGGGCCAGGCCGCCGTTGCGACTGCCGTACCTGCCGCCGGTGGAGGCCACCGCGATTCGGCTGGCCGGACGAATTGTAGTCGGCGGCATCCGTTGGGCGATGGCCGCCGATCAGCCGGAAATGGTTGCGGCGCAGTAATTTTCGTGAGCCGCCGGCTCGGTAGTTTTCGTGAGCCGCCGGCTCGGTAATTTTCGTGAGCCGCCGGCTCAGGCATCCTCGAGCAGATCGGGCGTGACCGCCGACTCGGTATCGGGGATACCGTCCTGCTTGGCTTTGCGGTCGGCCATCGACAGCAGACGCCGAATGCGCCCGGCGACAGCGTCTTTGGTCATCGGCGGATCCGCCAGACGGCCCAACTCCTCCAGCGACGCCTGACGGTGTTCCACCCGGAGTTGTCCGGCCGCGGCCAGGTGATCGGGAACTGTGTCGGCCAGGATCTCCAGGGCGCGCTCCACACGCGCTGCCGCGGCCACCGCGGCCCTAGCCGAACGGCGCAGGTTGGCATCATCGAAGTTGGCCAGCCGGTTGGCGGTCGCCCGGACTTCGCGACGCATGCGCCGCTCCTCCCATGTCAAACGGGTGTCCTGGGCGCCCATCCGGGTGAGCAGAGTGCCGATGGCCTCCCCGTCCCGGATCACGACCCGGTCGATGCCACGCACCTCGCGCGCTTTGGCGCTGATTCCCAGCCGCCGCGCGGCCCCGACCAGAGCCAGTGCGGCCTCGGGTCCCGGACAACTCACCTCAAGCGCCGAGGACCGACCGGGTTCGGTCAGCGAGCCGTGCGCCAGGAACGCGCCACGCCAGGCAGCCTCGGCATCGCCGACGCTGCCGCCCACCACCTGGGCGGGCAGTCCGCGCACCGGGCGCCCGCGCATATCCAGCAGTCCGGTCTGGCGCGCGAGCGCCTCACCGTCCTTGGCCACCCGAATGAGATATCGGGTGCTCTTGCGAATTCCGGTGGCCGACAACACGTGCACGACGGCGCTGTAGCCATAGAGGTCGTGGATGTCCTTGCGGAGCCGCCGGGCAATGCTGCCCTGGTCGACCTCGGCCTCCACGACTACCCGGCCTGACACGATGTGCAGCCCGCCGGCAAAGCGGAGCAGAGATGCCACCTCGGCGCGGCGCGCGCTCACGGAGTTGACCACCAGCCGGCTCAGCTCGTCTTTGACCTCAGCAGTCATCGCCACGGGTCGTCACCTCTCGGTCCATTGCCGGTCAGTCGGCGCACCCGGTCCGGCTGCCGTCCTGCCTCGGCCGACGCCACGGTGGCGGTCGGCACCTCGATGGTCGGTACTTCCATGCTCGGCACCTCGATCGTCGACACCCCCGTGCCGCGTACACGCACGGCATCCAGCGCTGCAGCCAGCTTCGCCGGATCATGTAAAGGTGTACCAGGTCGGGAAATATCGGCAAATTTCACCGACGCCTCCAGCAGGGTTGCCGTTCGGCGAAGCTGATCACGTTCACGTTCTGACGGCACCCGGCCAGCATCGACAATGACGTCATGCACCGTCAGTCCCGGCGCGTGCTGGGTCAGCACATGCAGATGCCGCTCTGCCGAAAAGCCTGCTGTCTCACCAGGTTCGGCTGCCAGATTCAAGACCAACGCCCGACGAGCGGGGGTGGCCTTCAGGGCAGCGACCAAACCTGGCACCAGCACGTGCGGGATGACGCTGGTGAACCACGACCCCGGCCCGAGCACCACGAGGTCGGCGGCCATCACCGCGTCGATGGCCTGCCGGGTGGCGGGCGGGTCACCGGGCAGCAACCGAACCCGCCGCACCTTTCCGGGCGTGGTGGCCACCGCGACCTGGCCCCGGATCACCCGGCTCATCCGGGGATCGGCTTCCAGGCCCGCCACGTCGGCCTCGATCTGCAACGCAAGCGGGCACATCGGCAGTACGCGGCCGTTCACCCCGAGCATTCGGCCCAATTCGTCGAGTGCCGCCACCGGATCGGCGAGCACTTCGCTGAGGCCGGCCAGTAATAAATTGCCGATCGGGTGGCCCGCGAGCGCCCCGCTACCGCCGAACCGGTGCTGGATGATGGTGGCCCACAACCGGCCCTGGGGGCTGTCGGATGCCAAAGCGGCCAGCGCCATCCGCAGGTCGCCCGGGGGTATGACGTCGAGTTCGGACCGTAACCGGCCCGAGGAGCCGCCATCGTCGGCGACGGTGACGACCGCAGTTACATGCGGCGTGAGCCTGCGCGCGGCCGACAGCGTCGCATACAGGCCGTGGCCGCCGCCCATCGCCACGATGCGCGGCGGGGTTCCCCCGGACGCCAGTGTTGTCATTCGCGCCCCAGGTCCCGGTGCAGGACCCGCACCGAGAGTTGCGGGTTCTCAGTCAGCAACCCGGCGAGCGCCTCGGCAATGGCGACACTGCGGTGCTTACCGCCCGTGCAACCGATAGCCACCGTCATATACCGCTTTCCCTCCCGGATATAGCCGTCGGCCACCAGCTCCAGCAGTTGATGGTAGGTCTGCAGGAACTCCGCCGCACCGGGTTGAGCAAGCACGTAGTCCCGGACAGCAGATGATTGGCCGGTCTGCGGCCGTAGTTCGTCCACCCAGTGCGGGTTGGGCAGGAAGCGCACATCCATCACCATGTCGGCGTCCATCGGCAATCCGTACTTGAACCCGAACGACTCCACTGTCACGCTGGTCTGCGCGACGGTCTCGCTGCCGAAGGCGCGTTCGATGCTCGCGCGCAACGCTGGAACCGCCAACGCCGAGGTGTCGATGATCAGATCGGCGGCGGCGCGGACAGGTTCCAGCATTTTGCGCTCCGCGGCAATACCTTCGGCCAGAGTCTGATTGCCCTGCAGTGGATGACTGCGACGGTTGTTCTCGTAACGACGCACCAGGATGTCGTCGGAGGCTTCCATGAACAACACCCGCGGGGTGATGTCACGCGTGGCGAGATCCTGACGAACCAGATCCAGATCACCGGTGAATCCGCGGGATCGGACGTCCATCACCACCGCGAGTTGAGTGATGCGCGATCCGGCCGCCAGTCCCAGATCCACCATCCGCGCAATGAGTTCGGGCGGCAGGTTGTCGGCCACATACCAGCCCAGGTCCTCGAGAACTTTCGCCGCGGTACCGCGGCCGGCGCCGGACAATCCGGTCACCAGCACGACGTCGATGTCTCCCGCGCCGTCGCCCCGGGCGGCGCCATTGTCTCCCGCGCCGTCGCCCCGGGCGGCGCCATTGTCTCCCGCGCCGTCGCCCCGGGCGGCGCCATCGTCCACCGCGCCGTCGCCCCGGGCGGCGCCATCGTCCACCGCGCCGTCGCCCCGGACGGGATTAGGGTTCGCTGCACTGTCTTCTGTCATGGCGATGCTCGCTGTGAATCATCGCCCACCGCGTCGCCGGACGCATCCGAACTCGCGCGATCGGCGTCACCGCCGAGCGCTTCGAGAACCGCCGCGGCCGTCGCGACTCCGATACCCGGCACCGCGGTGATCTCTTCGACGCTGGCCTGCCGAATCCGCGCCAGCGACCCGAAGTGGGTGACCAACGCCTTGCGACGGCTCTCCCCCAGGCCACGCACCGAGTCCAGAGCGGACGCGGTCATCCGCTTGGATCGCTTGCTCCGGTGATAGGAGATCGCGAACCGGTGTGCCTCATCGCGCACGCGCTGTAGCAGGTAGAGCCCTTCGCTGTTGCGGGGCAGGATCACCGGATCGGCCTCGGCGGGGACCCAGACCTCCTCCAGCCGCTTGGCCAGTCCGATCACCGCAACGTCGGTGACGCCGAGTTCGTCGAGCACCCGCGCAGCGGCGTTGACCTGTGGCGCGCCACCGTCGACGACGAAGAGGCTGGGCGGGTAGGCGAACCTACGGGGCTTGTCGGTGCCCACCGGTTCAGCGGAATCCGATGCCTCGACATCGGCGACGTGACGCTGGAAACGGCGCCGGGTGACCTCCGCGATCGAGGCGACGTCATCGGATCGGCCATCCCCGGCCGCTTCCCGAATCGCGAAATGGCGATAGTCGGATTTGCGCGGCAGGCCGTCCTCGAACACCACCAGCGAGCCCACAACATCGGTGCCCTGCACATGACTGATATCGACGCATTCGATCCGCAGCGGCGCATCCGCGAGGCCAAGCGATTCCTGAATATTCTGCAGCGCAGCCGATCTCGCGGTGAAGTCGCCGGCCCGCTTGAGCTTGTGCTGTGCCAAAGCCTCCTGGGCGTTGCGGTGAACCGTCTCGGCAAGTGCAGCCTTATCGCCTCGACGAGGAACCCGTAACGACACCGCCGAACCGCGCAGCCCGGACAACCAGATGCCGAGTTCGGCGGCATTGGGCGGCAGGCATGGAACCAGCACCTCCCGCGGTACCGGATTGTTGGATTCGTCTGCTGCGCCGCCCAATTCGGCTACGGGCGGGCCGCCCAATTCGGCTTCGGGCGGGCCGCCCAATTCGGCTTCGGGCGGGCCGCCCAATTCGGCTTCGGGCGGGCCGCCCAATTCGGCTTCGGGCGGGCCGCCCAATTCGGCTTCGGGCTTGCCGCTCAATTCGGCTTCAGCGCCGTAGAACTGGGTGATGAACTGCTCCACCAGTTGAGCCTGAGCGGAGTCGCCCGGGTCGCCGGGCTTCTCGACGATCCAGCCTCGCTGACCGCGAACACGGCCGCCACGCACGTGGAACACCTGCACCGCGGCTTCCAAGTCATCGTCGGCGAATGCGACAACATCGGCATCGGTGCCGTCTCCGAGCACGACCGCCTGCTTTTCCAATACCCGCTTAATCGCACCGATGTCATCGCGTAACCGCGCCGCCCGCTCAAAGTCGAGTTCTGCAGCGGCGGCATTCATCTGGCGCTCCAGATCACGGGCAAAGCGGTCGGTCCTGCCCGACAGGAAGTCACAGAAGTCACCCACGATCCTGCGATGTTCCTCCGCGCTGACTCGGCCGATACAGGGCGCCGAGCATTTATCGATATAGCCGAGCAGACAGGGACGTTCGATTTGCCTGTGCCGCTTGAACACTCCGCCGGAGCAGGTACGCGCCGGGAAGACCCGGGTCAGCAGATCCAGCGTCTCCCGGATCGCCCAGGCGTGCGAGTACGGTCCGAAGTAGCGCACACCTTTGCGGCGCGGGCCGCGATAGATCATCAGCCGCGGGAACTCCTCGTTGAGGGTCACCGCAAGCACCGGATAGGACTTGTCGTCGCGGTAGCGGACGTTGAACCGCGGATCGAATTCCTTGATCCAGTTGTACTCGAGTTGCAGTGCCTCAACTTCGGTGCCGACCACCGTCCACTCCACTTTCGCGGCGGTGGTCACCATCTGGCGGGTGCGGGGATGCAGGCCGGCGATATCGGCGAAGTACGACGACAACCGGCTGCGCAGGCTCTTGGCCTTCCCGACGTAGATCACCCGGCCGCGGACATCCCGGAAACGGTAGACGCCGGGTTCGACCGGGATGGAACCCGGCGCCGGGCGGTACGTCGCAGGATCGGCCACGCTGATCAGGCTAGTACCGGCACCAGACCGCCGGGGGTGCTGCACTACCGATAGCGATCCATCAACTCTCGGACGGTGTCCATGGCGGCGACCGCATGCTCCCGGTCGAAGGACTGGATGGCCAGTGCCGGGACATACTCGTTGTGGGCCAGGTCCACCCGGGCCCAACGCTTGCCGGGCGGGAATGACACGTCGACCACTTCATCCCACGGAATCAGCCGATAGCCCAGCACATTTCGGACCGCCAGACCCATTGCGCCAACTCTCAACCGGGGCCGGATCAACAGCAGGACCGCACCGGCCAGCACGGCCGCCAAGCCCGCCATCGCGAATTGATCAGCGGTTCGCAGGACTGGTCCGGTGGACCTGTCCTTGAGCAAGGCCGCCACTGCGAGTCCGGCAGCCATGATCAGTGCCGCGACGCCGTAGGCGTACCGAGCAACCGTCCGTGGCCTGAACTCGGCGTCCCAGTCTCCGCCGGCGCGAGTTTCGGTCATGCCCTACGCAGGTGGCGCAGCGTCAACGCGGTGGACAGGGCGGCCGCGGTGGCCTGGGCGCCCTTGTCCTCGACGGAATCCGGTAGCCCGGCGCGGTCGAGCGCCTGCTGTTCGTTGTCGGTGGTCAGCACGCCGTTGGCCACCGGGGTGGCGCAATCCAACGACACTCTGGTGAGCCCCTGGGTCACTGCATCGCAGACGTAATCGAAATGTGGGGTTGAGCCTCGGATCACAACTCCCAGTGCCACCACGGCATCGTGGTTTCGGGCCAGCTCCTGCGCCACTACCGGAATTTCGATCGCGCCGTGCACCCGAACCACGGTCGGATGGATCACCCCGCATCCCTCGGCCACTTTGCGAGCGCCATCGAGCAGTGCGTCACAGATTCCGGCGTGCCAGGTACTCGCGACGATGGCAAGTTTCACATCGGAGGCGTCCATATCCGGAACCGCCGGGACACCAGCACCGCCGCTCACTGGAGCGCGCCCTCGTCGTAATCCTCCAGGCCGTCCAATTCATGGCCCATCCGATCGCGCTTGGTCTTGAGGTAGCGGATGTTCTCGGCATTGGCCCGCACCGGTAGTGCGACTCGTTCGATGATGTTGAGCCCGTAGCCGTCCAGGCCCACGCGTTTTGCGGGATTGTTGGTCAGCAGGCGCATTGACCGCACGCCCAGATCGACCAGGATCTGCGCACCGATCCCGTAGTCGCGGGCATCGGCGGGCAATCCGAGTTCGAGGTTCGCGTCGACGGTGTCGGCACCGGCATCTTGAAGCTGGTAGGCCTGCAACTTGTGCATCAGGCCGATGCCGCGGCCCTCGTGGCCGCGCATGTAGAGCACCACGCCACGATCTTCCGCGGCGACCATCTCTATGGCGGCGTCCAGTTGCGGACCGCAGTCGCACCGTTGCGAGGCGAACACGTCGCCGGTGAGGCATTCCGAGTGCACCCGAACCAGAACATCGCGGCCGTCGTTCTCCGGACCGGCAATATCGCCACGCACCAACGCGACGTGTTCGACCTGGTCGTAGATATTCCGGTAGCCGACCGCGCGGAACTCACCGTGCCGAGTCGGGATCCGGGCCTCGGCCACCCGTTCGACATGCTTCTCGTGCTTGCGGCGCCACTCAATGAGATCGGCGATGGAGATCAAGGCGAGTCCGTGTTCGTCGGCGAAGACCCGCAGCTCATCGGTCTGGGCCATGGCGCCTTCGTCCTTCTGACTGACGATCTCGCAGATTGCCCCGGCCGGTTGCAGACCCGCCATCCGGGCCAGGTCGACGGCCGCCTCAGTGTGACCGGGGCGACGCAGCACGCCACCGTCCTTTGCGCGCAACGGCACCACATGGCCGGGCTTGGTGAAGTCATCGGCAACACTCGATGGATCCGCCAGCAGTCGCATCGTGGTAGCGCGGTCCGAAGCCGAAATACCTGTTCCCACACCATGTCTGGCGTCGACAGTGACGGTATAGGCGGTGCCGTGCTTGTCCTGGTTGATCGCATACATCGGCAGCAGGCCCAACCGGTCGCAGATATCGCTATCGAGCGGAACGCACAGATAACCCGAGGTGTACCGGACCATGAAAGCGACCAGTTCGGGTGTGGCCTTCTCGGCGGCGAAGATCAGATCGCCTTCATTCTCGCGATCCTCATCATCGATGACAACGACGGCCTTACCCGCAGCGATGTCGGCAACCGCCCTTTCGACGGTGTCCAGTCTCATCATCGTTGCCGCCTGCCTGTTACCCGATTAACCAAAAACTCTGTTGGAATGCCTGGTAATACTGCTGGATTCAGTATGAACCACCAAAAATGGCCGGTTAAGACCAGCGCTCGCCCAGGAATCGCTCGACGTACATCGCGGTTCGGCGCCACCTTACGCTGTGCTTATCGTGCCCGATCACAGGCGCAGTCCTACCGCCGCAGGGCCAGATATCTGTGAGCTGACCGGAAGGATGTTGAGCCATGACCACCGGCACCAACCCTGCCGCCGCACCACCCGCCGGCACCGCATGGGTCGGCGAGTGGGATGCACAGTTCGATGACCGCGTGTACGGCGCCGATCCGGTGACGGTTGGCGATATCGCGGCTCTGTTAACCGGAGTGCAGCACCGCAACGGGTCAACCGTCAGCGGTGTCGCGGTTCGGGTAGACGGCGGCGTGGTCGTCGGGGGTCGGGAGTTGCCCATCGTGGTGGACCTGACGCCGGCCCAGGCGCGCGAGTTAGGCGAGGTCCTGATCGGGTTGGCCGAGAATGCAGAGTCTCTGGACGGGATCGGGCCGGAACCGGCGACCCGGTGATGACCTCGTCTCTCCTAGTCGCTCGCAGCGTCTTTATGGAACAACAACCGCTCGACGTATTTCGCGATCACGTCAACCTCGAGGTTGACCGGCGCACCGACGGCAGCGCTGCCGAGAGTAGTCAGCGCCAGTGTGGTGGGAATTAGTGAGACCTCGAACCATTCACTGGTGGCTTCTGCTCTTCGCCCGAGAGGCTCGTCGGCACCCAGCGCAGACACCGTCAGCGAGATGCCGTCGACGGTGATCGAGCCCTTTTCCACCACATACCGAGAGATCTCCCGCGGCAATGCGATTCGAACCACCTCCCAGTGCTCCGACGGAGCGCGCGAGATCACCGCGCCGGTGCCGTCCACGTGGCCCTGAACGATATGACCGCCAAGCCGGCTGTTCACAGCCGCGGCGCGTTCCAGATTGACCTGGCTGCCCACCGCGAGTGCCGCCAGGCTGGAACGGTTCAGGGTCTCGGCCATGACGTCGGCGCTGAAGCGGCCCTCCGGGAGTACGTCGACCACGGTCAGGCACACGCCGTTGACGGCGATGGAGTCGCCGTGCCGGGCGTCGACGGTCACCACGGGTCCGCGGATGATCAGACGCGCAGCATCGCCGAGGTCGTCGGTGGCGACGATCTCGCCGAGTTCCTCAATGATTCCGGTGAACACGGCCCCAATCTAGTCATGACCTCGGATCCGGCGATCACTCGGCCTCGCCGCCGCGGCACTGCCCGCCCGACCCACTACGATGCCCCTATGTCGACGACTCGCCGAATCTTCGCCGCCCTGGCCGCCCTGTTCGCCGCCGCCCTGCTCATCTCGGGCTGCTCGAAGACGCCATCTGAACCGCTACCGGACGCAGCCGGACTGCTGCAGCAGTCCATCGCCGCCACTAAAGCACTGCAGAGTGCCCACCTCGAGATCGTCGTCAACGGCAAGATCGACGGCCTGCCCATCAAAAAACTGGCCGGTGACCTGACCAATGTTCCGGCTGTCGCCATCAAGGGCAGTTCGACCATCACGATGGGCGGCTCGGATGTCGACATCCAACTGGTGGTGCTGGACGGCACCCTGTACGCGGCGCTGACTCCGAACAGCTGGCTCGATATGGGTCCGGCCGTCGAGGTCTACGACCCGTCGGTCATCCTGAATCCCGATTCCGGGCTGGCCAATATGCTCGCCAACATCACCGACGCCAAGGCACAGGGCTTCGAGACAATCGGGGGCGTGCCGACCGTCAAGATCACCGGCACTGTCGCGGCCGCCGCGGTGAACAAGCTGATCCCGCAACTGAAGGCCAGCGGACCGCTGCCGGCCACAGCCTGGATCGAGAAAGACGCACCGAACCAACTGGTTCAGGCCCAGGTCGACCGGAGCGACGGGAACAACGTGCAGTTGACCCTGTCCGAATGGGATAAGCCGGTCACCGTCACCAAGCCCGCGATGTGATGCCGCAGGCCCCCGCTATCGACAACACCCCGAACGTCGGCCGCGGCCGACGGGTCGCGATCGGCGCGGGTAGTCTCGCGGTCCTGCTCGGGGCGCTGGACACCTATGTCGTGGTCACGATCATGGTCGACATCATGCGGTCGATCAACATTCCGATCAACAAGATCCAGCAGATCACACCAATCATCACCGTGTATCTGCTGGGATACATCGCCGCGATGCCATTACTGGGACGGCTGTCTGACCGGTTCGGCCGCAAACTCGTGCTGCAGTTGAGTCTGATCACGTTCGCCGCCGGCTCGGTGGTGACCGCGCTGTCCGGCGATCTGACCATGCTGGTGATCGGCCGCCTGATCCAGGGCATCGCCAGTGGCGCGCTGCTGCCGGTGACCCTTGCCCTGGCCGCAGACCTGTGGGCGGCGCGAAGCCGAGCCGCGGTGCTGGGCGGAATCGGGGCAGCGCAGGAACTCGGTAGCGTGCTGGGCCCGCTGTACGGCATCGGTGTGGTGTGGCTGCTCAACACCTGGCGGGACGTGTTCTGGATCAACGTGCCGCTCACGCTGATCGCCATGGGGCTGATCCACATCAGCCTCCCGTCACACGAGCGCAGTGACACACCCGAACGCGTCGACGTGGTGGGCGGCGTGCTGCTTGCGATCGCACTCGGCCTCGCGGTGTGGGGCCTCTACAACCCCAACCCCGACGGCAAGCAAATTCTGCCGAATCACGGTCTGGTACTGGTGGGGGGCGCAGCGCTGGCCGCGATCGCGTTCGCGGTGTGGGAGCGGTTCGCCACCACCCGCCTGATCGAACCGCGGGGGGTGAAGTTCGGCCCGTTCCTGACCGCCCTTGCCACCTCGATGTGTGCCGGCGCCGCACTGATGGTCACCCTGGTCAACGTCGAACTGTTCGGACAGGGCGTGCTGGGCAAGGACCAGAACGGGGCCGCCTTCCTGCTGCTGCACTTCCTGGCCGCACTTCCCATCGGAGCTTTGATCGGCGGTTGGATCGCCACCCGGATCGGTGATCGGGTAGTGGCTGTGGTGGGCATGGTGATCGCCGCGTTCGCCTACTGGCTGGTGTCGCAGTGGGGCGTCGATGTGCTGTCCGCCCACCACGATCTGGGTGTGGTCCGCCTGCCGGTTTTCGGCACCGACCTGGCGCTGGCTGGGTTCGGGCTGGGCCTGGTGATCGGTCCGCTCACCTCGGCGGCGCTGCGGGTGGTGCCTTCCGCCCAGCACGGGATCGCCTCCTCGCTGGTGGTGGTGGCGCGGATGACGGGCATGCTGATCGGCGTCGCGGCGCTGAGCGCCTGGGGTCTGTACCGGTTCAACCAGATTCTGGCCACCCTGCCCAGCACACCGGCGGACACCCTGGCCGCCAAGATCGCCGGCGAGGCCGTTCGCTACCGCACCGCATTCGCCATGCAGTACGGCTCGATCTTCTTCATCACCACCATCGTCTGCCTGGCCGGGGCCGTGTTCGCGTTGTTCATCGGGGGCCGCCAGAGTCATGCCGACGACGGATCAGATGTGACCGCACCGTCGAACAGTGGCGCGGGAATACCGGGCTAATCGCGTTGAGCCACCACCCGATCAACCCGCGGTGGGTAACGTCGCCGGCATGCTGGTGACGACATGCTGATCGCCGCACTGCGCGATTTGCAATGGCGCAAGCGCCGTTTCGCGATTGCCATCGTCGGCACCGGCCTGGTCTTCGCGATGACACTGGTTCTCACCGGCCTGGCCAACGGATTCCGGGTGGAGGCCACCCGGACCGTCGATTCCCTGCAGTTGGACGCATTCCTGGTCAAGTCCGGAGCGACCGGGCCATTCCTGGGCTCATCGGCCTTCCCCCCCACCAAGATGCAACTGCCCGGCGTGACCGCGTCGGTGCCACTGGTCTACGGAAGCGCGACGATGCCCGATGGCGATTCGGCACGCAGCGTCAACGTATTCGGTGCGCCAGAGCGCGGACCCGGTATCCCGGTGATGGTCGACGGACGTCCGCCGTCGGCTCCGGATGAGGTGGCGGTATCGACAACGATGGGCAGGGCGATCGGCGATACCGTCGAAATCGGTTCTCTCCCATTGCGAATCGTCGGACTAGCTGACGACTCAACTGCGCTGGCCGGCCAGCCCAACGTCTTCCTCACCATTCCCGGAGCACAGAAACTGTTGTTCTCCGGTCAGTCGCTCATCACCTCGGTCGGGTTGCAGGGCATGCCTTCCGCAGCGCCGGACGGATTTCGTATCGTCGACCGCGCCGGCGCAGTCGACGACCTACTTCGGGCTCTCAGTGGCGCGCGGCAGGCGATGACACTGATGGCCGGACTGCTCTGGTTGGTTGCAGCCTCAATCGTGGGGTCGATGATCTACATGTCGGCGATGGAACGCACTAGAGATTTCGCGGTCTTCAAAGCGGTCGGGGTGCCGACCCGTTCCATCCTGGCCGGACTTGCCATGCAGGCTGTCATCGTCGCGGTCCTGGCGGCACTGCTGGGCGGTGTGCTGTCGGTACTGCTCGGACCACTGTTTCCGATGCGGGTGGATATTCCGAGGATCGCGTTTCTGCTGCTGCCCGTCGTCGCGGTGACCATCGGCGTGCTGGCCAGTGTCGCAGGGTTGCGCCGCGCGGTGACGGTCGACCCCGCACGAGCATTCGGAGGGCCCTGAACCAATGGCGGACCTACGCATCAAAGACCTTGTGGTCGAGTACGCAAGCGGCCAGGAATCGGTACGTCCGATCAACCATTTGAGCCTGGAGGTCCCAGCCGGATCACTGGCGATCCTGTTGGGGCCCAGCGGATGTGGCAAGACGACGCTGCTGTCCTGCCTGGGCGGAATTCTCAAACCCACCGCCGGGCGAATCGAGTTCGGCGACGTCGACGTCACCGCCCTCGACGCCCGGGAGTTGTCGGAGTACCGCCGCAACACGGTCGGAATCGTGTTCCAGGCGTTCAATCTCGTGCCCAGCCTGACCGCCCTGGAGAACGTGCTGGTGCCGCTTCGGGCGGCCCGCATTCCGAAGCGCCAGGCCCACCAGCGGGCAGAAGAACTGCTGGATCGCGTCGGCCTGGCACACCGGATGTCGCATCGTCCCGGCGACCTCAGCGGCGGACAGCAGCAGCGCGTGGCTGTGGCACGGGCCATCGCGCTGGACCCGCCGCTGCTGATCGCCGACGAGCCCACCGCGCACCTGGACTACATCCAGGTCGAGGAGGTACTGACACTGGTCCGCGAACTCGCCTCCGGCGAACGGGTGGTCGTGGTGGCCACCCACGACACCAGAATGCTGCCACTGGCCGACAGTGTGCTGGAACTGGTGCCGCATCTGGATGCCACCGACCACGAACCCGAGACCGTGACCCTGACCGCCGGCGAGACGCTCTTCGAGCAGGGAACCATGGGCGACTCCATCTACCTGGTGTCGGCTGGTGAAATCGAATTGGTCCGCGAATTGGCCGGCGGCGGCGAGGCCGTGCTCAAAGTCGCCGGTTCGGGTGACTACTTCGGCGAGATGGGACCGCTGTTCGCCCTGCCTCGTTCGGCCAGCGCGCGGGCCCGAACCGACGCCGAGGTGGTCGGTTACACGGTGCAGGCTTTCCGCGAACTGCTCGGGTCCCTCGGGTCTCGGGATCTCATCGAGCACAGGGCTTTACATCGAGAGAGTTGACCCGAGCAAGTTGCCCCAGGGGCTATCGGTCGGGCGGCACGAGGCTGATCAACAGATCCGGTCCGATCCGTTCCACACCGTCGAAACGCCATCGCAGCGCACTCGCAATGCCGGCAACCCCGACATCGTCCACCGCGCTGAAGGGTCCGCCCAGCAGAACCGGCGCGATGTAGGCCAGGATTCGGTCAATGACACCGGCCCGGAGGAACGCTCCCGCGATGGTAGGGCCGCCTTCCACGATCACGTCGGTTCGAGCAGATAGGGCCCGAATCACCTCGTGCGGATCATGGGAATGCAACACCATGGTGGGCGAATCGCCAAGTGTCACATTAGATTCCGGCGGAATCTCCCTCTTGCCCACCACCACCCGCAACGGTTGACGCTCGGCGAGACCGCCGTCCGGCAGGCGGGCTGTCAGGCTGGGGTTGTCGGCAAAGACGGTTCCGGTACCGACGATGATGGCATCCGCGGCGGCCCTCCGACGATGTACATCGGCACGTGCGGCGTCCCAGGTGATCCACTGCGATGACCCGTCCGCTGCCGCAATCCGGCCATCGATACTGGCGGCGAATTTCCACGTCACATGCGGCAGGCCGGTGCGCTGTTTGTGCAACCACTCCCGTAGGGATCCCGCCGCCACCTCTTGGGCGCACACCCCGGAAATCACCTCGACACCGGCCGCGCGCAACCGAGCAGCACCACCGGCGGCGATCGGATTCGGATCGGCCACCGGGTAGACGACGGTTGCGATATTCGCTTCCAGGAGCGCATCTACACACGGCGGTGTCAGCCCGTGATGGTGGCACGGTTCCAACGTCACCACCGCTGTTCCACCGGCTGCACGCTCCCCTGCGGCCCGCAGTGCGACCACCTCGGCGTGTGGTCCGCCGTGCGGCGCTGTGGCGCCGATGCCCGCGATGTCACCGTCTGCGCTCACGATCACCGCACCCACCGGCGGATTCGGGTAGGTAGACCCCTTCACGCGCTGTGCCTGTTCGATCGCCACATGCATCGCGGCGGTGATGTGCGCGGGTGCGGTCATAGATGAAGATGGGGCGAAGCGAGACCGGCCTGACGGCGCAGGGCCTCAACGGCGGCACCCGGGTCGGCGGCACCGTAGACCGCTGAGCCCGCCACGAAGCAGTCCACACCGGCCTCGGCGGCCGCCTCGATGGTGTCGGCGTTGATTCCGCCGTCGATCTCAATCAGGACCGTCAGCTCACCGGAGTCGACCAAACGGCGCACGGCCGCAACCTTGGTCAGCACCTCGGGCATGAAACTCTGACCGCCGAAACCCGGTTCGACACTCATGATCAGCAATGTGTCGAAATCGCGAAGGATCTCCAGGTAGGGCTCGATCGGGGTACCGGGCTTGACCGATAAGCCTGCTTTGGCGCCCGCAGCACGGATATCACGGGCCACTGCGACGGGATCGTCGGTAGCCTCGGCGTGGAACGTCACGTTGTAGGCACCGGCTTCGGCGTAGCCCGGTGCCCAGCGCCCCGGGTCGGTGATCATCAGGTGGCAGTCCATCGGAATGTCGGTCGCCTCGAGCAGGCTTTCGACCACCGGCAGTCCGAGGGTCAAATTCGGAACGAAGTGCGCGTCCATCACGTCGACGTGCAGCCAGTCCGAACCCTCGACCGCCGCGGCCTCGCGGGCGAGCCAGGCGAAGTCTGCGGAAAGAATCGACGGTGCGATCATCGGCCGGGTCGGTGGTGCCATGGCTGCCACTCTAAGGCTTACGGATCCTTACGAAGCGCCGCGGCGAACATTGCGTCGGTTCCGTGCCGGTGCGGCCACAGTTGAACGTAGGGCCCGGCACCGAGGTCTGGAACCGACTCGAACAGGGGGCGCGCGTCCAGGGCGGTCACCGGATAGCGCCGCAGCGCGTCGGCGACCACGCCCACAGTCTCGACGAGGTGCGGCGAACAGGTCGCGTAGAGCACCACACCGCCGGGCCGGGTCAGGTTGATCGCCGACGCCAGCAGTTCACGCTGCAGCTTGGCCAGTTCAGGGACGTCGGCGGGGGTCCGCCGCCACCGCGCCTCCGGGCGCCGCCGCAGGGCTCCGAGGCCGGTGCAGGGCGCATCCACGAGGACCCGGTCAAAACCGCCGCTCGGCAGTGACGTATCGCGACCGTCGACACGCAGCACGTCGACCGGCAGTCCACAGGTGTTCTGTTCGACCATCTCGGCTCGACGCGGATTGGGTTCGATCGCGGTGACGGTTGCACCCCGCGGTGCGGCGATCGCGGCGATCAGGGCCGTCTTACCGCCCGGACCCGAACACAAATCGAGCCAACGGCCGCCGTCGGTACCGGTCAGCGGGGCAAGAGTCAGCGCGCGGGCCACCAATTGGCTGCCCTCATCCTGAACCAGGGCCCGGCCGTCCCGGATCGCGGCCACTCCGCCGGGATCACCGCTGCCGAGGTACACCGCGTAGGGCGAGTAGCGTCCGACCTCCCCGCCGACGGACTCCGCCAGCTCCGCGGCACTCAGGACGCCGGGGCGGGCGGCGAGGTGTACGGCTGGGCGTGCGTCGTCGGCCGCCAGAGCCGCATCCAGTTCGGCGGCGTCGGCACCGAGTGCGTCGGCGAACGACTGTGCGATCCAGCGTGGGTGCGCATGAACGAACGCAGCATGGCCGATCGGGTCACCGGCGGCCGGTGGTGCAAGTTCGGCCACCCACGATTTCTCGTCGCGTTTGGAAATAGCTCGCAGCACGCCGTTGACGAAACCGGCCCGTACAGAATCGAATTCGACGCCGGCCTGCTCGACCGTCGTGGACACCGCGGCGTGCGGGGCAACATGGGTCCGCAGCAGTTGATAGGCACCGAGACGCAACAGATCCAGCAGTACCGTGTCGATCTGGTCGATGGGCCGGCCGGCGGCCGAGGCGATGACGGCGTCCAGGAGCCCGCGGGTGCGGCAGGTGCCGTAGGTCAGTTCGGTCGCGAATGCCGCGTCCCGTCCGGTGATGCCGCGTTCGGTCAGGATGGCCGGCAGCGCCAGGTTGGCGTAGGCGTCTCGTTCGGAGACCGCACGCAACACATCGAATGCGGCACGCCGGGCCGGGTCGAGTTGGGCGCGCGGCCGGCGGCTCTGGCGCGCAGTCACGTTGCCCGCACCCCGGGTTCCAGTCGGGCGCCGCGGGCCCAGTCCGCGGCGGCCATTGCCTTTTTGCCCGGGGGCTGGATTTGACCGAGCAGAATCGGATCCGATCCGGTACCCACCCGCAGCAGAGACCGCTCCACCTCGATGCGGCCGGGTTCAAACGGCGCGCCGGACTCCTCGATGGTCACCGGTCCGAGCTTGATCCGCATGTCCCCCAGCATCGTCCATGCGCCCGGGTTGGGCGTCACCGAACGAATGCGACGCTCGATGACGTGTGCGGGCAGGTCCCACCGGACCCGGGCCTGTTCGACGGAGATCTTTGGCGCGAGGCTGATGCCGTCGTCCGGCTGCGGGATCGGACTGAGCGTTCCGGCGGCGATACCGTCCACCGTGGTCTCCAATAAGACCGCGCCCGACACTGCCAGCCGATCGAGGAGTTCCCCGGCTGTGTCGGTGGGCATGATCGTCTGTGTGAGCACGCCGTAGACCGGTCCGGAATCCAACGCTGGTTCGATTCTGAAAGTGGTTGCGCCGGTTACAGTGTCGCCAGCCGCGATGGCGGCCTGTACAGGTGCGGCGCCGCGCCACGCCGGCAGCAGCGAGAAGTGCAGATTGACCCAGCCGTGCGGCGGCACCGCTAGCATCCGGGCACTCAGCAGTGCACCGTAGGCGACGACAGCACAGCAATCGGGCGCGATCGCAGTCAATTCCGCGATGAACTCCGGGGAATTCGGCTGCTCCGGTCGCAGCACCGGGATGCCGGCGTCGAGGGCGAGTTGCGCCACCGGGGAGGGTGCCGGTTTCCCGCGCCGGCCGGCCGCAGCATCCGGACGCGTGAGGACGGCGACGACGTCATGGTGTGGGGAGTCGATCAGTCGGTGCAGCGACGGTAGTGCCGGTGTCGGTGTGCCCGCGAATACGATTCGCAATTACTTTGGCACCTGATAGAACTCGCGCTCGGCAACTCCCGCTACTCCAGCGACGAATATCCACGGGATAGTGGTGCGCAGGCGGTTCACAGTCGCCGCAGAGTCGTTGTAGTACTGCCGGGCGAAGGCCAGTTTGTCCTCGGTGTCGGTGAGGTTGCGCTGCAGATCCAGGAAGTTGTTCGACGAGTTGAGTTGCGGATAGCTCTGCCCCAGGGCCAGCACCTGACCGACGGCGGTGTCGAACTGCCGCTCGGCTGAGCTTCGTTGGGTCACGGATTTGCCCGACGTCGCGGAGGTCAGTGCGGCCTGCGCATCCGCGATGTGTCCCAGGACGGCCTTCTCGTGGGTGGCGAAACTTCCCACCGTGCTCACCAGGCTCGGGATCAGCGCAGCGCGCCGGGTCAGCTGTACGTCGATCCCGCCGAGCGCCTCATCGGCCTGCACATCGGCGGAACGAAGTTTGTTGTAGCCCAGCACGAATCCGATCAATACCGCTACCGCGATCACCAACACCAGAATCAACACGAAAGTCACCATGAACCTCCTCCTCCGCCGCCGCCTCCGCCGCCGCCTCCGCCGCCACCGCCGCCGCCACCGCCGCCACCGCTCGATGACGAGGATGACTGCGAGGCCGTATAGGCACCGATGGACGACGACAGTGCGGACTCGAAGCTGTCGAAACTAGCACCTCCCGACGACGATGAGGTCCAACCGGTGCCCGACGACGAGTGATACCAACCCGGCTGTGGAGGCACCTGTCCGGTCGCAGCCTGGTACTTCGCCGCCCACAACGCCGCAGCGCCGCCCGCCACCGCGAACGGGATATAGGCGGTGTAGAGGTCCTTCCGGGCGGAGAAGTCGAAGCGCGACTCCGCGGAATCGGTGGCCAGCATGCGGTGGAAGCCGCCCACTTCAGACCACAGTTGACGCCCGGCTGCCGTACGACGTGTTCCGACACCGCTGCCCCATACCGGCCGGGAAACAACAAAGAACACTGCAAATGGCAGCCCCCACAGGGTGATTGGAAATCCCCACCGGATGAAGCCGCACACAGCCAGGATCACCGCGACGATACTGGCGAAGCGTGGCCACATCTCCGCGCGACGCTTGACCATCAGGTCATCGTTGATCGCCCACTTCTCGACGGCTTCGGTCATCGTCGCTTTTGCCGTTGTCAGCCGTCTACCGGCCGACACCGACCCGTTGGCCGCGAATTGCCCACTGGGCAGATCCACCCCGAGTGCCGATCCGACCGCAGCGCTGACGGGATCCACCACGTCCCAACCGCCCGGGTCGCCGGTGGCGTGGACGGTCCACTTTGCGCCGCTCTGGTTGACTGACAGCAGGCCCTGATCGGCGAGGTAGAACAGGCTCGCGGTCAGAGCCTCGTCTGGCACCTGTTCGGTGCGGATGTATTCGCACTGCACCGGCCCGAGGCCCGGTGGCGGAGCGTATTGAAGCGGAAAGCCCGGCGACGGTTCCACAGTGGTCCGCCAC
>Ga0114969_10000398_pt1 | contig 37092 bp, 16 predicted proteins | sample M_130807_MF_Meta_FD_87316 | JGI IMG/M metagenome (GOLD analysis project Ga0114969, IMG submission 87316) | Freshwater microbial communities from Lake Montjoie, Canada to study carbon cycling - M_130807_MF_MetaG | ecosystem: Environmental > Aquatic > Freshwater > Lake | place: Lake Montjoie...
ATGGATGCTTATGAAGATTTTAATAATACAGGAGTATTAAGAAGTGTGCAACAAGGAGTACCAGAAGGAGCATCATTAACTGAAAGAGCAATGTCAAGACCTACATCATTCCCTTCTTTTCAAAAAGGTTATGCTGATATGGCATATGCTCCAAAAGAAGGTGCTGTTATTTTTGAAACAGCATTGCCTACATTTAAAAGAGGAGAAATTAATCCAGTAACAGGATTGCCTATTAAAGGAAGACATTATGCACATAGAGTTATAGATCCTAAAACTGGTGCAACCATGTCTGAAATTCCTGCAGCTGATATTAAAATGTTTGGAGATACACCTCATTGGTTACAAGGATATAAAGAAGGTCCTCAACCTACAGTAGCACCATCTGTACAAGGAGGTTGCGAGGGTGGAGTTTGTGATTTTAGTGATATAGTAGGACAGTTTAAAGATTCAAAAGAAATAGAAGCCTTTTTTGCACACCAAGAAAAATTAAAAACACGAGAAGAATTAAGAAATAGATTAAAGCAATTGGCATCACAACAAAAGAAACAAGTAGGGGGAACAACATATAAAGTAAAAATTAATAAACCTAAATAATAATGGATAAGTTTAAATCAATCATATCAAACCAAGAAGGACAAAATCTTTTCCCAGGATTACCTACCTTAATAAAAGGAGATAACCAAGGCACTCAAATCACTATGAAGAACACCAGCCCTCAAGTTGCTTTAACGCCATATGGTGCATCTTACATGATGCCAAATCAAGATTATAACTTTGCAGGAAACAGTGTATTAGAATTATCTATGAACAAAGCTCAAGCAGGAGGACCTCAAGGTGGTGGTCAAGAACAACTCCAACAAATATTAATGGCATATGCTCAAATGAAAGGGATGAAACCTGAAGAGCTAATGAAAAAACTTCAAGCCCTACCTAAAGAACAACAACAACAAGCTATCCAAGCTATTGCTCAAGAAGTTCAACAGGCTATGGCTCAACAGCAACAAGGACAAGAAGGTCAACAGCAAGGTGTAGAACAGCAAGAAGCAATGATGGGTCAACAAGACCAAGAAGATGCTGCTGATCAACAACAAGATATGGGTATGGCTATGCATGGTGGTGAACATTGTACAGATTGTGAAGAACAATTTCCACAAGCTCAAAATTTAGAATGGTATTATAAAAAAGCTATGGGAGGAGAAGCATTTCCTCAAGCACAAACATATTTTCCATATGATAGAGGTAGTAAACCTGCACCTAACTTTATGTTTCAATCTGGTGGTGCTTCAGATCAATATGGTGGATCAGCAGACATTGATCAAGTATATCAGATAATGAAAGCTGGTGGGTTTGATATGGATCCTAAAAAGAAGAAAGGTGGTAAATTTGATGCTACTAGTTTTGAAGACTATGTAATGAAAAATGGTGGATTACAAAAAGCATATGTAGGTGTGAATATGCCAAAAACAAATACTACTATTCCTCAATTTAGAAAAGAACCAGGTCCTTGGAATAACTACAATACTTCCACTACAAATATGACTAATGATATTAATGAGGTTATTAGTAAACCAATGACTTTAAAGACTAATCAAAGTTATATGCAGGACACCTCTAAAATTCCTAATACAGGAATTACAGGTAGTACTCCTAAAACTCCCACAAAAGGTCAATACAATCCATATGTTGGTAATGGAATGACACCATATGATACTGTACAATATATGGGTACACAAGGTAAACCAGGTGGTTTTTTACATGGTATTGCTGCGGTTGCTGGTCTTGGTAATGCATTAGCTACATCAGCAAGTGGTTATAAAGAAGCTTCAAAGAAACAAACTTGGAAGGATACTTTTCCATTTTTAAACAGAGATGACTCTAATGACTCTAATGACTCTAATGAGTCTGATGATTATGAATATTTAAAAGCTGCTTATGGAGGAATGCTTCCTAAAGCTCAATTTGGTCCTCCTCAAGAAATAAAGACAGGACAAAATTTATCTCAACCACAAGGTTCTTTTAATACGTGGGGTGCTACCACTGCTCCTGCAGCTGTTCAAAACAATTCTGGTTTTCAACAAGTACAGCAAACTAATCAAGCTTTGCCTCAAGTTGCAAGTTGGAATCAACAAACACAAGGCACTGATACACAAGGTGGTAAACCTAGCAGTACTCCAGGTACTATCAGAACTTCAGGAATACCTCAAGCAACAAGTGCTATTGCAGGATTATCAACTGCAGCTAATTTTATGGAAGCTGTTCAGCAAAATAAAGCAGATAAAGATTTGAGATCTAAAATGAATACATCTGAATTTATGGGAATGGCTCAAATGGGTGGTCCATTAGATTATGGAGATTATTTAATGAACGCCACTCAAGGTCCTTCATTTAGACCTAATTCTTATGTGTATGCTCAAAAAGAATCTGAACCTTACATGGATCAACAAGCTTACTATGACTATGCAGAAGGTGGTAGTATTCTAGATAACTATGAAGATGATCAAGAATATGATCTAACGCAAGAAGAAATAGATGCAATTATGGCTGCAGGTGGTTCTATTGATTATATTTGACAATCTCAAATAAAATGATTAAATTTAAATATATAGTGTTTATCAGTAATAAATTTTAAAAGTTTATGAAAGTTAAAGTAAGAAGATCAAAAGGCACTACAGGTAACCAAAGAAACTTTGGACTTGTAACAGGTAGTATTTGGAATTATGAAGATAAACCAACTTCAAATAATGTTGGAACTACCTTAAGTGCAGTACCAAGAGATGAAGCCAATATAGAAGCAGAGAGAGGAGAAACTGTGGTTGGTGATCTTGATAATGATGGTACACTTGAACATGCTAAGATTGGAGGTAAAAGACATTATGCAGGAGGAACTCCTCTTAGTGTACCTGATGGTAGTTTTATATTTTCTGATACTCCAGCCCTAAGAATAAAAAATCCAGATATGTTAAAAAACATTTTTGGTATGAGTGGTAGTAAAGTAGCTACTCCAGCTGAGGTAGCTAAAAGATATGAAATCAATAAGTACAAAGAGATATTAAATGATCCTAATTCTGAACCTTTAGATAAGAAGACAGCTCAGTTAATGATTGACAACAACATGAAAAAGTTGGGTCAACTTGCATTAGTTCAAGAAGGAATGAAAGGATTTCCTGATGGTATTCCTGATATTGCTCTTCCTTTATTTGGCAGTGATATTGGTCAGAGTCAACCTATGCAACAACCATCTCAAGAACAACCAGTTGCTAGATATGGTGGGGTGCCTCAGTATAAAGAGGCTGGTCAAAAAAAAATAGAAAGAAGATATCCTGGCGCATTTGATGCAGAGTTACAAACTCCTTATGTAAAAAGAGCATATGATCTTTATGACAAAGCTTTACAGTCTAATGATCCTAAGATAATGGAAAGTCTTGCTCGTGAAATAAAAAATATTGATGTTCCTTATAGTATGACTATGCCTGGTACAACTCTTTTAGAAGGGTTGAGAACAGTTCTACCTATGTTTACAGGATCATGGCTTCCTTCTATTCCTCAAAATGAACCTACTGGTTTAACTTGGCAAGAAAAAGTTAATGACATGGGAGACCAACTTTTAAATAAAGCTGGTTCTATGAGATATACAGATACTATTGAAAAGAGTGCAAAGTCAAGAGAAAAATCAATTACGAATTATGCTGCTGCTTTACAATCTGCAAATAAAACAGCAGACAGTATATTAAATAATCCTAATTCAACCATTAAACAAATGGAAGCTGCATCAAACATAAAAAAAAGTAATGATATAGCCCTAGAGTCAGCAGAATATGATCCTGTTTTAGCATTAAAAAGACTAAACACTTTTTTACAAACTGCAACTGGTAAACAACCTGATATTTCTACAGCTCCTGTAAAGTCAAATGCACTTCAAATTCAAGATTTTACATCTTCTACTATTACTCTTCCTAATAAAAATACTAGTGCATCTCCTGTTGTTGTAACTCCACCTGCAAATCCTAGAATAAAAGTTATTGATCCTAATGCTTCAACTGTTACAGATGAAGAAATAAAAAACATTATTTCTACTTCATTAGGACTTCCTATGGATAGTATACAGCAAGCACAAGTAGATGCATATAGAGGAAGAATGAGAGAAGGAGGTGAGTTACCAAAAGCTCAAATTGCTGGTCAATTTATTGTAAATGATCCAAAGTTGCAAGCAGCAGCTGCTCAAAAAAAATTAAAAATAACTAGACCATATTCACATTATGATCCACAGTTGCCAATAATTGGATCACAACTTCCTAGTTCTAAAAATTATGAAGTTAGTCCAGAAGGTATTATTTACAGATCTGGAACAGCTATTCCAAAAATTGATGAGTACAAAAATTATCCAGTTGATTGGAATCAGTACGGTAAAGATGGTTTTGAGCAATGGAAAAAAGATGTAGCAGCAGGTAAGGGTAAAGCTTCACCTGCAAGTAAATGGTTTACTGAACAAGCAGATAAATATGCTGTTAGTAAAACAGGTGTTCCTTATTTTGGTTCAGGTGCTAAAGAAGCAATTCCTGGATACAAGTGGTCTACTGCACCTATTTTTGAAGACCAGCCTGCTGAAGTAGTTGGAGAAACTCCAGTAGTTCCTCCTCCAACTAAAACTACTATGGAAGATGTAGGGGAAACTAAATATGAAACTGGTGTAGAACAAACTCCTTGGTGGAATTATGATGAAGTTAATTATGCTAACCAACTGGGTAACTATGCAAGTATTGAACCAGGAAATCTACCTCCATATCAACAATACAATCCTTACTTAGCAAGACCTACTTTTGTAGATCCTGCTAGAGCTATTGCTCAACAACAAGGATTAGTGAGAGGAAGTCAAGAAGCTATCATGTCTGGTGCATCTCCTACTGCAGGAAGAGCAAATGTAATTGCTGCCCAAGCTGCTGCAGCTCCACAAGTTGCTAACATCATGGCTCAATATGATCAAAGTAATGTTGGAATTGCTAATCAATATGGTCAGCAAAATGCGCAAACAATGAATCAGGCTCAGATGCAAAATATGCAATTAAAAAAGCAATATGCAGATGAGTTGGAAGTAAGAAGACAACAATACGTAAATGCATTAAGAGAAGGTAAAACAAATGTTGCTGAATCTATTATGCAGGCTATGAAAAACTCTGCTGAAACAGGATGGCAAAATGCACAATCTGATAGTTATTCAGTGGATCCACGTTCAGGTAATGTTTACTTTAAGAGAGGATTTGATCCTAAAACAGGTGCTTATAGATCTAATGGTTCTACGCCAGGTGAATTATTAAAAATGTATACATCACCTCCTTACAGGTTGTCAACTAAAGAAGCAATTGACTTTATTATTGGTACTAGAGGTAAAACAAAAGTTACTCCTGAAGCACAATATGGTGGGATGTTTAATCCTATGGAATTAATTTGGAATAGTTAGAATAAAAAAATATGTCTACATATATAAAAGGAGTCACTGATGTTATGCCTGGCCCAACAGCCATGGCCCCTGACTACAGTATGTTAGCTACCACGTTAAGTACTTTACAGAATAAGTATGACAAGGGTTTTGATCAAGTTAAAACCATGTATGATTCTCTAATAAATGGATCATTATCTTCATCTGATAATGAGCAGTTTAGAAGTGAGTATTTAAAAAAAGCAGATGCAGCGTTAAGTAAATTTGCAGGGGTTGATTTAGCTAATCCAAATAATGTCCAACAAGCCACTAATGTATTTAAACCATTAGTTAATGATGTACAATATAGTAGAGATCTTTATCTTACAAAAACTCAAGAAAATGAGTTTAATAAAATGCTTCAGGTTAAGAATAGTACTGATGAAAAAATACATAGTCAGTATGATCCTAAAATGGAACAGTGGTTAATGCTTGGTAAAGAAAGATTATCAGAAATGAAAAGAGATAATGGTTCTATAGAAAGAGCTACTTCTAATTCTTTTACTCCATGGGAAGATCCTGTTATATATGCTATGAAACTAGCAAAAGATTCTGGTTTAAAAGATATTTCTAGAGAAACTATTGAAGGACTTTATCTTAAGAAAACTACAAATGGAGATCAATCATATGGTCCATATAAAACTTGGTTTAATAATGTAATTGGTGATAAATTTGATAATCAATTTAGAATTGAGGCAGAACTAAATCATGAAAGTGCTGTTAAAAATCTTATGGCACAAGATAAAAATCTTACTAAAAATAGTGCAATAGAATCATTAGCCAAAAGTTATTCATCTATTTATGTTAATCAATATAATGAAGGACTTGATGATTTGCAAGGTGAAATAGATATTGCTAATCAAAAACTTAGGGATATTAAATCCACTAATAAAACAGGACTTACTCAAGCTGAGGTTGATATTGTTAATAAAATTAAAGCACAAAGAAATACAAATATTAATAATCTTAAAAAACTTCAAACTGAAAAAGTTGATGATGCTACTTTACAAAAAAAAGCAATGGAGTTATATGTTAATAATCCTGCTGGTACAAGAGTTGGTGCAGTTAAGGACAGTTATGCTAGAAAATTTGCCACTGATCAAGCGTACACCAACACTGATGTAGAATATAAACCTAATACTGCTGGATTACAGTTGCAACAACAATCTTTTGAGTGGTCTAAAATGATACATCAGGATCAATATCAACTTGGAAGAGATGCTACACAAAGAGAGTTTGATTTAGCTAAGTTACAATTAACTGGTGAAATTAAAGGTGGAGCAGGATCATCTAGTGTAACAATTAGTGATCCAGAAAATGTTGGTAAAATTAATACTGAACAAGTTTATAAAGAAACTATAGCTAATGCCAAAAACGATGCAATTAATCCATATTCTGATAATTCAGTTTTAGCAGTTGCTGCTAATTTAGGACTTGAAAGTGGTGCTGTATTAACTAAACAAAATTTTAATTTGACTATGGTTAAACAAGCTATATCTGCAAAAGCAAAAGGTGGATTTCTTAAACCTGAATTTAGTGAAGAACTTAAAAAGTATTTAAATATAGTTAGTCCAAATAGTAACTACAATGATAAAAGAAATAACATCTCAGATATAATGACCATTATAGATGTAGGTGTTAGAAATCACAAAAGTAAGTATGGTGATCAAGGACTTGCTGTACAACAGCAATTAAATACTGCTGCAACTGGAAGAGCAACGTTACTTAAATTAGCTACTAGCGCAAATAAACATTTAGTTACTGCATTAAGTAATCCTGAACTTAGTTCCTATATTATTAAATCACAAACAGGCGTTTTAGGTATAGACTTTAATAAAGTTGATCAACTAAAACCAAAAGAACGAGATGAAATTTATAGTTTATTAATTCCAGATTATAACACTTATTTAAAACAAACTAATCAAAATGCTACTGGTATTCAATTAAGATCAAGTGATCCTAAAAAATTTGATACAAGTATTTTTGGTAATGCAATTAATAATGCAGAAAAAATAGGTACAACAACTAATGGTGTATTTACACCTTTTACTGAAGAGCAAGTAGGAACGTTTAAAAGTAAAGTATCAGGATCGGATAATATGTCTGCAACATTTAGCACTGATGTAGACATGCATTTAAAATATATAGATGGAGGTTGGTATATTCAAGCATCAATACCTGTAAAAAGAACTGCAACTGGCAAAGGTGGTAGTCTTGCTACTACTATGGGATTTGATACAAAAAATAATGATATTGATAAAACAAATAAAGTTGAAATGCTAGTACCAATTAGCAAAGCAATGAGTCTTGCAGGCAATGATCAAATTATAAAAGATCAACTAACAGGTAAACAAACTATTTTACCAAATAATATAAAAACTGAATTAAATAATTTAATACATAGTGTTAATATTGGTGAAACAACTTCATGGGTATCTGATAATGGATTAGCTAATCCTAAAATTAGAAAATCTATTTTTCCAACTTGGTATTCAAGTAAAATATCTGGTGGTTCAATTACAGGACATGATACTACTATAGACGTTACATTTCAGAAAAATGATGGTACAAGTGTACATTTTGATTCTATTTCAAAACAATTAGGTATAACATATCCTGAATATGTTGAAAATCCTAGTAAATATGATAATAAAATTTTAAAATGGATTGAAAATACTATTGATAATTATGATGTATCTAATACTAAAGCAGCACATACTAAAATTGAAAATAGAAAACTTAGAACTAATTTAATACCTTGGAGTAAAATTAATATAGATTAATAACATGGACAACATCCTTGGTTTAGATAATGATTTACAAGACACTGCTGATGCAAATTCTTCAATTGCTTATCAGCAAGATACACCTAATGAAGTAGCTTCAGCGGAAGCAGCTCCATCTGTAATTCCTACATATGCTAGTCAACCACAAGTAATAGGTAATTCACATAAACCTGCTCCAGATCCTTTAATTAGTGCAGCAAATGGTGCCACTCAAACTTATTTTCAAAATGAATTTACTGATAGACACAAAGGATCAGCTTTTAATAATGAAACTAAAGAAAGATATAAATCTGATCCTAGTATTTACAATGATCATTTTGATCCTAAAGCAGATAATGAAAAAGTTGCTTATGAAAACTGGGATAAATGGGATGCTATTTCAGCTGGTCTAAGTGGTTTTAAAGATAACTTTATTAATTCATATAAAGAAAGTGCTTATACATGGACTAGAGCAGCTAAAGCATTATTTAATCTTGACACTGATTATTTAACTCCTGACCAAAATGAGTATGATAAGTTAGCATATGAACAACATCAACGAGAGTTATCTAATCCTATTTTCTATGCTCCTGGCACTGAGAATGATTTTTTAACTAAAGGTTTTTTATCTGAATCAATAAATAACTTAGGATTTACTTTTGGTACAATAGGTGAAATTATCACTGAACAACTTCTTACTAAAGGACTAGAAGTTGGACTTGCAGCCACTGGAATAGGTGTACCTGCAACTGTTGCTTTAGAAGGTGCAACTGATACTGCAGCTATTGGAAAACTAGGAAAATTATGGAAAAATCTTGGTACATTATTTACAGGTACTGCACTAGGCAGTACAGAATTATTAGCGCAAGAAGGTAAATTTACAGGATTAGCTCTATCAACTAATGTGGCAGGTGATGTTGTTGAAGCTGCACAAAGTTTTAATCAAGCACAGAATGTAGTAGCTAATGGTGTAAAATATGGTAGTAAGTTTTGGGATAATGCTTTATCACTTGCCACTAATGTTCCTTTTGCAGGCGAGTTAGCTACAGCTGCTCAAATTTCTAGAGCAGGAAAAGGAGTGCTTACTTCTGGTGAACTATTTAAGGTAGGTGCTGGTGGTTTGAGAAGAGCATTTGGTGAATGGCAAATGGCAGCAGGAGAAGCATCTATTGAATCAGCAGGTATTTATAAAGATCAGGTAGATAAGCTAAAAGATGACTACACTAAAAAAAATGGAACTGAACCATTAGGTCAAGATTTAGAGGATATAAAGAAAAATGCTATGCAAGTTGCTACAGTTGACTTTGGTACTAACGTAGCAATTTTAGGTATTATGAATAAAATATCATGGGGTAACATCCCAGGTAATTTTGGATTTGATAGTAAAGCTCTTAATAAAGTTAAAAATAAGTTAGCAGCAGATGCAGCAGAACTTGGAATTGTTACAGCAGGTACAGGTAAGGCAACAAAATTTTACCAAAAAGATTTTCTTGGTACAATAGGATTATTACCAAAAATTGCCAGTAATTTTACTAAAAAAGAAGCAGCTTGGGAACTTGGTAAAAGTATGATCAAAGGTTTAACTAGAATTGAAATAGCTGAAGGTATTCAAGAAAATCTTCAAGATATTACTTCAATAGGTTTAAAAGATTATTATGCAGATTTATATAATAGTGATATAGCAAGTTGGGGTGATAGCTTTAATGAAGCTGTTAATTCTCAATTTACTAAACAAGGAGCTAAAACATTTTTGATGGGGGCATTAACAGGTATTATGGCTCACCCAGGTATGCATACTATCCAGTACGGTATGCAGAGTAAATTTCTTAATCCTGATGCAGCAGCTCACAGACAAGCTGTAAAAAATAGCATAGACACTCTTAATAATTTTTACAAAGGGGATAGTGAAAACATCTTAAAAGAAACTATTAAACAAATTAAACTTCAGACCATGTATAACAATGGCATGACTGAAGGTATACTTACTAAAGATAAATATCAATACTTTAATAATAAAGACTCAGCTCTTATTCAAATTGTAATGCATGCAAAACGTACAGGTACTTTGAGTAATCTAACTTCATTTATAAAAGGGTATAGTGATAGCTTTTCTAATGAGGAGTTTAAAGCAGCATTTGGTTTTTCACCAGAAGAAGTGGGAAAAGGAACCACTCAAGAAGTAATGGGTGGTATAGCAGATTCTGTTAAAAACTATAGTGATATTTTTGATAATTATCAAGATAAGTTTGGCATTTTGATGAGTGTGGAAGATTTAATAAATGATCCTAATGCTAAACAAAAGTTTAGTGTAAAGAGAGCTGCTTTAATGGATGCTATAAGTACTGTAGCATTTATTGAATCTAAATCTAAACAAAGTATTAAAAGATCAGCTGAAATTGTTCAAAGAATATCTAGTTATGAGTCTATAGGTAATAGTTTAAATACAGCATTTGGATCACTCACTTCTCCAGAAAAAATGGATGATAGTATTTTCATTTTAGAGAATGAGATTAAAAGTTTAAATGATTCTATTACTCCAGAAGTTCCAATGACTCCTCAAACTAAAAAAATGATTGAGTCAAAACAAAAAGAATTAGACTTATTGGAGCAAGTTAAAATGGTAATGTTTAGGAAAGAAAGAATTCCTGATCCTACAGATTCTACTAAAACAATAGAAGTGTATGACACTAGAACTCTTAATAGTATAGAAGGAATATTACCTTTTACTGCTAGTGTTATGACTCAATATTTACAACATAAAAATGACCAGGCAGGAATTAAAACCAAAGTTAGTTTAGATGAGGTTAATAATGCAATGAAAGATATCTATGATTATATGTCTTTAGGACAAGATCATGCAGAATATTCAGATGCTGTTAATTTTTTAAATGATCCTGAAACATTTAGTAAATACACTGAAAGATTAATGGATGCTAGAGCATCTGCTCATGCAAGATTATTATATGATTCCTATATGGAATTAGGTAAGATTAGTGAAGCTGCTCAAAAATGGTTAGATGATAATAAAGCATTAACAGATGAAATCTTAAATTTCTCTAAAAAATCTTCTGGTACTTTTCAAAACATGATAAAACTACAAAATTTAGCAAATGAGTTAGCTAAAAAGTTTGATGAATTTGGTTTACAAGCTGTTGAGGAAAAACAAAAAGAAATTGAAACTATAATAGCACAAGCTAAAAAAGTTGTATCTACTAGAACACCTAAACCAGCTGAAGAACTTTTTGAGGAAGGTCAAGAAGACTCAGATAAAATGGCGGAGTATGATGAGTATATGACTATGAGGTTTAATCTTTCACAAATAGAAAAAGAATTTCCTTATCAAGAAACAGATCTTTCAAAAAGAACTATCACTCGTTATTATACAGATGAAAATGGTGAAAAAATAGCTTTTCCAAATCCTATGATTGTTCCTGTTTCTTATGAGTTTGGATTAGATAAGGAAGGAAACCCTGTTATAGTTAATCTTAATACTTATGAAAATGTACTAATGTATATGAGATTGTTTGAACAAAGCGTGTATAATAAATATACATCCCAGCAAACAATTTCTACTACAGAAACTGATACTAAAACAGAAGCCATTGATAATGAGAAAGTAAAACTTAGCAACCATATAGATGGGGTTGTCATGGTAAATGGAAATAAAGGTATACTGTCTATAGAAAACAATAAATATATAGTTACTTTTTCTGATGGAACAACTGCAGAAATAGCTGAGGTAGTAGAGGGAGAAGAATTAACGTTTGATGATTTTGAAGAATTTAGTCCTGCTTATGAATCTCTAGCTTCTGAAGATAAAGAAGTTATGAGTCCTACAGCTAATCCTATTGTTGACTCTTCTTTTAATGGAGCTGTTACTATAGAGCTAGATGACTCTTTAGAAACTGCTACAATAAATGGTGTTGTTTGGACTATTGTTAAGAATGATGATGGGCTAGCTATTGAATTTACTAGAATTTCTAAAAAGAAAAAAGGTAAAGGATTTAAGATTATTCAAGAAAGATTATCAGGTAAAAACCCAAAAGGAGCTGATTATGTAGCTAGAATAAATACAATATTAGTTTTATCTACTAGAGAACTTCCTGCAGAAATAGATTTATTAGCAGACAGAAGTGAAGCACTTGATGAAATTATTAGTGAAACAGAACAAGCTATTGAAACTGAGTCTTCTAGAAGAAAAAAATCTGATGAAATATTTGCTCAGTATAGATTAAATATTATAAAAAATCAGTTAACAAGTCCTGAGATATTAGAATTAAAAGCTAAATTTGCTAACCCTCTTGAAAGAAAAAATTTAACAGAAGAAGATTTAATTAAGTTATTTTCATGGGCAGATGATTTGATTAAAAAAATCAACAAAGATCTTAGGTTATTTTTAACTAATGAGATAATTTCTAGTGAAAAAACAGCTTTAATAAAAGAGTTTATTAATCCAATTAAAGAAAGAATAGATAAACAAGATGGAAGAACTAAGCCAGGAAGTAAAACAACTTCAAAAAGACGTACTTCAAAAAGAGGACAAGCTCAGGAGCTTATTGAAAGTGTTAAGTCCTCAAAAAGCAAACGAGCTGCTAGTAAATCTGAAGGAAAAGCTGAACCAAAAGCAGCAACAAAGAAGAAAGGAGTAGCTAAATCTGTTAAAGAGATAGAGCAAAAGGCTGATAAAAAAATAGCTAAGAAAACTAAAGTTTCTACCACTCAAGTTATCACTGAAAAAACTCAATCTCTTCCTATAAAACAAGGAGAAAAATCAGTGAAGACAGTTAACGCTAAAAAAGTTAGTGACTTTATTAATAATATAAATGGGTTAACTGAGCTTCCTTTAGATGTTGATCCTTTTAATGCCATTAATTCTAAAATAACCTGTTCCATATGAGTTGTTACATTCCCTATAAAGATCTAGAGTCTACTTTAAAAGCAGCATATAGATATGATTTTGACAAATATAAAAATTTATCTTCTATAATAGAATCTGTTTTAGGTTTAGATGCTGAGCCTGAAGCTAAAATTCATGCTATATGGTATTATGCAGGTTTTAAAAATACATTAGCTAATCAAATTCCACTTTTGCAAACAAAAGAATGGAGTGAGGGAGTTTACAAATCAATTCATGATTATTTAAAACCGTTTCTTACAGGAGAACAATCTTTTGAGTTTGAGCCCTTAGTTACTGCTATTCAAAAGTTTTTTAGTAAACCTCTTGCTATTGAAGAAATTAAGTCTGAAGATTTAATCATGGATTTAATTGCTGATTTAAAAAGTTTAGATGATTCAGGATTAAGTAAGGGTGTAACTGAAATTATTGATTATATTTTAGCTAATCAAGCTACATTAGATCCTGTAATAATGGATCCTCAAAATACAAATGCTGGAGCATTATTACAACTAGCTTTAGAGCAAGTTAATTTAAGACCAGACTCTACAACAAATGTTACAGTAGCTAATTATATTAACAACGTACTTACAAATCTAAAAGCTAAAACTACTGAGTCTATAAATTATATCAGCATGCGTAATGCAGAAGGTATAGGTCAATATAAAAATGAACCTATCTTTATGCTTAGAAAATCTAATGGAGATAAAATTGAAATATATTATGATAGACCAAATAATCAATATAGATATTACGCTCCTGGTACAGAAATCCATGAGACTATTGCTGATGTAGTAAAAGGAGATCAAATAACTCCTGTTAATAAACTTAAAGATAATATATCTGAAGTAAATCCAGATACATTACAGTTAAGAATAGGTGTAGAAGCAGCGTTGACAGGGCTTACTCTAGGTAAAGATAATGCTGTTGGTGATCAAACTAGTATTCAAGATCAAATCGCTACTGAGTTACCGCTTGATAGTGCTTTTTACAATAATGTTCAAATTAATGCTACTACTACTACACAAAAATTTAATGCTGAAAGATTAGCTAGGATTACTAAAAACTTCCCATCATTAGGAAGATTACTTGAAACATCAGAAAGACCTGTGCAAGAAGAAGCGTTATCAAGAGGTAATGGTCCTATTCTTACATTTATTAAACCTGTAGAAGGATTTTCCATAGCAGTTGGTAATAAGACAGGAGATAAGTCATTTGATCTTGACACTTTTATTAATCTAGCTTTTGTATATTCTGATAATCGTGTAGAAGTATTAGATTTTGATAATCCTGAACATATGAAGATGCTTAAGAGCATGTTAGAAGTTCACGTTGAGTCTAAAGTTTTCATGGGAGATGTTTATAAAACTGCAACAGATGATGATATTGCTAAAATTAAAAAAGCAGTTTTAAATTATAGAGCTTTTGAAAATGAAGTTAATGAGTTACTTCAGAGAACAGGAAAAGAAAAAGCTGATATTAGAAGTATTTTTTATAAATATTATGATCTAAGTAATAGTGTAGTAACATCTAGATTTGCGCTGGGTTCTGCAAAAACTTCTTCACTTTCTGATTATATAAGTGCTAGCAATAATGGACTTCCTGTTAAGATACAAAGATATGATCAAGATGGTATTGCTATAGGTGATCCTGAAAATAGTAAGCTTGTAGTTATTATAAAAAAACAAAATGGAGTATGGACAATTGAAGATACTCTTGGTGAAAATGAAAAAATAGTTGGCGCATCTGGAAAAGTTTATCAAACTGTAAGTATATATTTAGAGCAAGAGGAAGGAATTAATTTAGCTACTTGGGCAAATAACATATATTCAAATGGTAATAATGGATCTGCTATTTATGTAGCTTTTAGACCTGTAGGTACAAAACAAATTCCAACAGCTATTCCTGTAAAATACCAAAAACAAACACAAACAGATGTTGATATCTTAGATGTTATAGGTAATATGCAGTATGCAATGGCTAATGCAGCTATTGCTAAAGATAATACTACTATGGTCAACTTCAACAATAAGAGTTGGGGTTTTGATGTTGGTAAACAAAATGGTATAAAAGCAGATATTGTACAGTTACCTAGCAATGGACCAAAGAAAAAGTTTGGTATTAAATTTTCTATGTTAGAGAAACCAACTAATACTCCAGAGCAAAGAGAAGCATTTAACACATATGCTAGTAAACTGACCATTAATTTGAGTGATGTCTTATTAAATGAAGAAGGTGGATTGTTTGATTTAATGAATCAAATATTTGAGACTGCTAACATCACAGTTCCCAATCTTGCAACTACATCAGATATTAGTAAGTTAGCAAATGAAGCTGTAAAAAAACTAGGTGCTGACAATATTTTAGTTAATCAACTTAAGGATAAGTACGCTGAATTCTCTAATGATATTAAAAACAAGTTTTCTAGTGTAATAAATAATCATGATATTGATTTAAATCAAGGTACTATTTCTGCTCCTATTATAGATAAGACATTTAGAGAATATGGGTTGTTTGATGGAAATACTTTAAAGTTATACAAAAGAGAAATTAAATCAAATATAGTTGAGTCTTATCAAAAGATTGATTCTATTGAAGAAAGAGAACTAACTCTTACTTATAGAGATCCTAGTAAACAAATCTATATACGCCCTAAAGTAGTAAAAAGAACAATTGACATTGATGTTACTGGACACATGGAAGTAGTAGTAAATGTTCCAAAAAGAGTTATACCTGATCCAAGTGTTGTTTCTGAAGTAGGAGTTCCATTTGATATAAATGAGTTAGATATAGATTCTTCAGATGATGCTTATTTACTAACGCAGTCACTTGAGGGATTTTTAACATTAAGTGATGAAGATTTTTCTAAGGAAATATCTGCAATGAAAGCATTAATACCTGATGCCTTTTCATTTACAGCAGAAGGATTTGAGGGACTTAATGTAGATGGTCATGCTTTAGGATATCTCCAAGGTTTAATGATTCATCTTAATAGCACTCTTAAAGCAAAAGGTGTTGCGTATCATGAAGGGTTTCATGCAGTCTATAGAAGACTATTAACAGATACGCAACAATCTTATTATTTGCAGAAAGTTGCTAACGAGTTAGGTGATTACAAAACTGATGAAAAAGGAAAGTACATACAAGTAGGTTCCAAAAAAGTATATGCCAATGAGTTTAGATTAGAAAGAAAGTTTATTCACCTAAACGACACTCAAATTAAAAACCTTATTTATGAAGAGTATTTAGCAGATTCTTTTGCTGAATATATGGAAACAAGTGTTGTTCCAAAGACTTGGATGCAAAAACTATTTGCGTATCTGAAAAGAATTTTTAATCTGTTTAAAAAAGGTGGTAGAATAAATAATTTATTTTATGACATCAGTGTAGGTAAATTTAAAAATGCTACTATTACAAATAGTAAAGCCAACACGGAACCAATATTTAGTTTGTATAAAGGTATTCCTACAGCTAATGATCAAACTGCTGTAACAGGAAAATTAGTTAATCAAGAAATTCAATCTTATATAGTTACAGAAGTAGCTGATAAAATGACTCAGAAAATGGCTGAGTTAAAAGTAACTTATCCAGATTTTACAGATGATAATTTATTTGATGTAGCCAAAGATGAAGTATTAAAAGATTATAATATTCAAGATTTAATTGATCAAAAACCAAATCTTGAGTTAGAAATAAAAGCTGTTTATGAAAATCATTACGCCAATACTCGTTGGTTATTAGGTCAATTTCACAATTCAGATGAATCTTTTAAATTAAATAATTTAAGTAAAGAAAGTACATATGATAATGTAATTCTTGATAAAAACAATAATCTAGGTAAAAAATTAGTGAGCACAAGTAGTGCTAATGCAGAAACTTTTAAGAAAGATGTAGTTAAAAATTTTAACTCTATTAATGTAATTACAGATATAAGTGAAATAGATGACCTTATAGCACAGGATGCTAGAGAAGATTTAGAAGAAGAAGGTGGTGAGAATTTTATTGAAAGAAGTAGTATTGGAATTGATCCTGGTGAAGGAACTGCAGCCTTTAGAAAACTATTTAAATATATATCTTATACTTATACAGATCCTAGATTTGGCATAACTAGAACTAGGATGGTAGATTCAAATCTAATCTTTAGTACTATAAGAAAGATTACCACTAATCTTAGTAAAGAAGATTGTGTATTTAGAATAACTGAAGAGATAAATAGATTAACTAATCAGATTGATTATTTTAATACCAATTTAAAATCAAAGATAGATAGTAAGTTTGCAATACCTGAAGATATTTCTAAAGTAATTGATCTTAGAGATAGTTTACAAGCAGTGTTTGATACGCTTGATTCTATGTGTGGTCTTAAAGAGATTTTAGACAATAAGAGTTTTACAATAACTATTGTACCTACAAAGAATGTACATGTGTTTATTCAGTTTGCTAATGTATTTAATACAATAGATGCTAGACTATTACAAATAGATCTACAAACTACTGAAGAAATGCCTGACATATTAGATATGTTTGGAAATATAGTTGGCAAAGGACCAAAAAGAATAAAGGAAGAAGGTGGTCAAACATATTTAGTAAGTGACATTGTAGTTGGAGCTGATCTTAATAAATTAAGAGAAGACATAAAAAGTAGACTGCGTACATTAAACACTACTCAGGAAGATGCTAAAGATTCTTTAGCTGTATTAGTTGGGATAGCTGATATATTTAAAAGTGAAGCTGCACTAAGAGAAAGATTTACAACTGATTCTGGAATATTAAATGATGCTAAATTTAGAGAGTTTATTGATGGTGTGTATATAGCATTAAGTAAGTTTAATCTTAACATTCCATATGATGTAATTTCTACAAGTCTTTCTTATAGTTTTTTCACTATTACTGGTAGAAACGCTGCCATATTTAGTCCTACTAGTGATTATAGATTAGCACTAAGAGCTAATAAAGCTTTCTTTAAAAACTTTGAGAAATTAAACTATGACTTTTTTTCAAAGAATATTCCTACTGCTATCAATCAATCTATTAATCTTTCAGGAGAAGAAAGAGTGAATAGAACTAGTGATGCATTTGAAAACTTATTAAAATTAATAGGAACAGCCTATGTTGCTAGCGTAGGTGAATTTATTCTTAAGTATGATCCAACTATTGCAGGATCTGTAACTAAAAATGCTAATGGAGATCTTATCAATAAGTATTGTAAACCAACTCCTGCATATGTATCTGTATTAAAACTACAATCTAAAGATGACATAAGTGTAGGTCTTGATGAGTTAATTCAAGATTATTTTCCAGGGTTCACTGATTATTTTAAAGATAATCCATTAATGGATATTAATGATCCTAAAGTCAGAGCATTCTTAAGTTCATTAAGTGTTAGTGCTTTTGCAGGATTTCAACAAAGGTTTACAGGGGTTAGCAACAAACAATCAGATCCAACTACCTTTAAAGGAATAGATGATAGAGCATATATTTTATCTATGTTTGGATTATTTGCTGAGAGAACTGAGCAAGTAGTGCCTGAAACTAAAGAAAGATTCCAAACTTTTAAACGTATTCTTACACAGTATGAAGCAACTAGTACAAGCATTGTAGTAGATGGAATTTATACACAATATGTAGACAAAGAAGGAAAACCTAAAATGGAAGAAGGAGTTCCTGTTTTTGTTAATGATTTGATGAAAGTTATACAACAAGAATATAATTTAATTCTTAAAAACTTTGATGAATATAAAAACAATAGTGCTCCAAAAATATACAAAGATTATAACATTGATCCCAATAAGGATAGAGGATTTACTTTTAATTTGTTACGTGATTTTTTCCAGGTTGGTATAGATACTAAAGGAAATGAAAATGTAGGTGAGAGAATAAACTTAAGAAATGAGTTAATTGCTGCTGCTAAAGAAAATGCTTCTTTTGCAGATGTAATGAGCAATGCTGGATTAAAAAAATTATTAGAAGATCAATTAAGAAAGTTTGGTAATGAACAAGTTAAACTGTTTAATGCTAAACTACGTTCCTTTAATATAAATGGAATTGATTTACCAAGCGGTGTTGATTTTAATACTGATGCAAAAATTAGGGACATGTTCTTTAATAATTGGATTAATGGTTTATTTGGTAACCAACTTTTTGATGGACCTATTGCAGTAGGTATTAGTAGTTTTGCTAACTTCTTTAAACGTCAAAAGTCTGGTGCTGCTGCTGGAGATAATTTGTATAACGTAATAACTAGAGTTAAAGCATACAGAGCAGCAGTTGTAAAAACAATAACATTTTATATTGATGATAATGATCTTACTAAGCCAGCCCAACTTACACCTTTTGTAGATGAAAGAAAAATGCCACTTGCATCTAACAAAGAAGTTAAAATGTTTGATGGTCAATCAGTTGGTAATTTAGATAGAAGAATTAAAGTTGCAGATGCTTTGGGTCAGTTGGATTATACAGCTAGTGAGATACTGCGTAAAATGAGGTATAAAACTACTTTTGATTCTAAATATGCTGGTTATATTGAAGCACTTAGAAGAAGAGGTATTGTATTCAACAGTTTAAAGACTGTATCAGCTTCAGGTTTTCAATACATAAAACAATCAGAACATACACTTATTCGTCAAGATGTAAGTTATCTTATAGAAGAGTATGTAGAAAAAGCAGAAATAGAGTTAGCTAATCTTTATAATACAGCAGATTACTTTAGGGATAAGTTAGAGCAGGGTCTTAATGGTGATTTTGAAGATACAATAACTGGAGAAGTTGTTGATTATTTTGAGATGTATAAAAGAACTATGCAAAGAGCTCATAGTTACTTTGCCCCTATAAAAGGTAGAGAACTTTTACATAACATGCTTAACTCTATGGAATATCACAGAATAGAGCAGTTAATGGATGAAGAATCTAGCAAAAAAGCTACTGTAGCTAACAAAGAAGATGGAGGCGCACTTGTTATAGATCTTGAAAGAGGTAGCACTGAAAATATACTTTTTGATTTAGATAGAGCTGTGGAGAATGTTCCAAATGAGCTTACATATCTTCAAGTTGAAACTGGAAAGATTGCCAAAACTAATACAAATGGTATCCAGCAAAAGTTATTGATAATTGCTCAATTAGATGCCTCTGATCCTTTATATCGTGAAATTAAAAAAGACATAGATGGTTATCAAAAAGGTTTAGCTGATGTTGTAGCAGCTCAGACTAAAACAATGATGAGATTATTAGATACCACTGATAAACAAATAGTTGGTAAAATATTTACTAAAATTGCTGATGGTCTTAGAGAGCAAGGTGGGGATGATACTATGTTGCAGTGGTTTGAACTCAATAATGATGGTCTTCCTAAGAATGATCCTGACATTGCTTTAATTACTAGAACTGTAGTTTATTATTACTACAGCATGTTTAATAAAAATATTTTTGATAAAAAGATACCTGGTAGAAAATACTACCATGTGAGTCCAGTGGGTTATCAAATTATAGAGGTAACAGATGCTCAAGGTAAAAAGAGAATTGTTACTCAAGATGAATATAAAAAGAATCCTTCTCTCTATATAAATGCTACAACAAGATATCCAGCTGTAACAACTGAACCAGATGGTACAATGGTGGTGGAAGTAATTCTACCAAAAGAATTAAGAAATGTAGATCAGAAGTTTTTAGAAAAATATCTTTTTAAATTCTTTGCTACACGTATTCCTACAGAAAACAAGAGATCAATGATGGTTGCTAAAGTAGTGGACTACATTGATGCGGCATATGGTGCAAGTATTATAGTTCCTTATCAAATGCACATGCTTGCTGGATCTGACTTTGACATTGATGCTTTATATGCCTATATTAAATCAGCCTACTATGCTGTTGATGGTACAAAAATGCTTTATGGAGACTACACTCATTATAAATCTGAATATGGTATGTCAGAAGATGAGGCTAAATTCATGGAGTATTTAACGTACATGAGTAATGATGATGTAATTGATGAATTAATAAATGTAGAAGTAGTTAAAATAAGCAGAGAGTCTAACTTTGATTCTGAAATTGCAGACAGAGTAGGTAATTATTTTGGTGGTAACTTAAAAAACTACTTTGTAAATAACTCAGAATTATTAACAGTAGAAGAGACAGAAGATAACAAAAATCTTATCAAAGACTTTAAAAGATTAGTAGCTACATTTAATGTACTATCTACTCTAAAGAAAGCAGAGCTTCCAACTACTCCCGATTCTCTTAAAAAATACATAAAGAACACAAAAAGTAATCCAGTAGTTAATGTTACTTTAAATAACATCTTACAGCATAAGATAAACATCTTATCTAATAAGAACGTGTATGATAAGTTCATGGGTGATGTTAATCAAAGAGCTGATACAGCTGTTGAAGATTATAAGAATTTAGTTAAAAGACGTGGTCTAAGTGAGAGTGACTTATATAACAAACAAAACCTGTATACACCCACTGCTTTAGTGGTTGCAAGAAGTTTAAATTCAGAGTCAAGAGATTCTGTAGGAATTGCAGCTAGTTTTAATAAAGGTGTAAGTATGTTAGCTACTATTACAGCAGACCTTAAAGAGCCAGTTGGTAGTTTATATACTTATGGAGAAAATAATCAACCTGTTAAATTAGTGGACACAGATTCCATTATAGAAGATTCTGTTCAATTAATAGGCGGAGCTATAGGTTTATTTACAGATGCTCCAAAAAATCCTTACCCTGGACCATTGCATCTTACTAGTATAACTACGCCTGTAATGTGTACAATGTTTGCTTTAGGATTTCCCAAAGAAGCTGCTATCATGTTTCAGTCTATGCCTGCAATAGTTAAGCTTGTGCAGCAGTATAATCAAACATCTGGAAGTGCTTATGCTCGTTCAAGTAATGAAAAAACAAAGTCATTTAATAGCTTTATGAAAGGTTACATATCTGATATGGAAACAGATCTTAAGGATGCTATTGCACAAGAAAAATTAACTTCTATTAAAGATGAAAAAGTTATACTTAATAAGTCAGCATATAAATTAATTTGGACAGGAGATGTTAAACCTGACACTATAGAACAGCTTGAAACTAATACTGTTCCTATAGATAATTTTGGATTTAATTTGCTTGACACTACTGGAAACCCTTTCTCTAAGGCTTTAGAGAATTATGTGATCGTCAAAGAGTTTTCCAACTATATTGAGATGGCTAATGAAATTAGTTTTAAAATTACTAAACTAACAGATGCTTTAAAAAGTCTTAAACCTGATCAAATGGCATTTGACAGATTACTCAATACCTACACAGATCTTATTAAAAAACCTGACACTAGTAAATTTTCTAATGATTCTTTGAAAAAACTATTTGAAAGATACCCTGTGCTCAAGGAAAGTTACGAATCTCTAAAGTACATGGATAAAATGTCCAAGGTAGTAATGATGGAAAGAACTAGTTTCTTAAAAGGATTAACTGCTTTGTTTTCTAATATATGGGGATACCAGACAATAGATATTACAACAGATCTAAAAGCTTTTATACAGTTACAGCTTCAAAAAGCTTCTATGGAAAAGAATCCAACTGGTTATTTTCCAGAACTTTATCTTGGTTTATTAGATGCTCAAACTTTTGTAAGTGGTGATATTGTAGCTGATTATGAATATCTTAAAGCTAAATATCCTATGAATGCTTTCTTATCTGAATTAACAATCAGAGATGAAGGATCAAACAAAAAAACAAGAGTGTTGGAAATGTCATCTAGTAAAATATCTAAGAACAAAAAAGATGCAATTAAATCAGATTTTACATCTTTGTTAAGAGATAACTTAGATGTTAAACAAAAGGCATTTAGGTTGGCTTATTATGGCATGATTAAATCTGGTGGTCAAAAAGCAAGAGGTGGGTTTTACGAGTTACTACCTGCATTTCTCTCTAAAAATATGAGTGATGGTTTAACTACACTTAGAACAAATCTAGTAGAATTAGATAGAATTATAGAAAAGAAATATGAAGGTGATTCTTTTGAAGATGTGGATGGTGCAATAAGAATGCCTGAAGAAGCATACATTGAATACAAAAATAAACTAGATGAATTACTAGCTAATAATTTTAATGGTGCTAAGTTAGATGAAATAATTACAGAAGCAATAAGTAAAATAGTTAGTGTCAAAATGCTAAATGACACTGTTGCAACATATAAAAGAGTTACTACTCTTGACAAAATAAAAGCAGCAGTATCAGAGAAAGTTTCTGCAGCTGAATTAAAAGAACTTGTTAATACAATAGCTCCTGAAAACAGTGATTCTATTGTAAATGGTACTGGAGTAAGACCTGATCTAAAAATACAAGTAAAAGTAAGATCATCTATAAATGAAATTGAGTTATTTGTTCCTGTAGGAACTACTTTAAAACTTGATTTAACTTCTGAGTTTTCTGATAAGCAAAAGACTATGCTTAGATCACTGGGTATAAGTAGTGATGGAAAGTCTTTTTATTTTCCATTATATAAAATGAATATTTATGATCAGATGATGGTTGTTAAAAAGATTGATGGAAAATCAGTGGGAGAAGTATTTATTGATACATTAGCTGAAACAGAATTTTCAGGTACAACAAATAGATTACAACTTAAAGGAACTTCAGCAGAATATGAGGTAGTAGGTAAACAAGGTAGTCCAAAGATTTCACCTATTGCTTTTAGTGCTCAACAGGGAACTATACTTAGTAATCTAACAATGGGTGCTCAACAACTTACTTCTGTAAAAACTAATCAGTTACCAGCATCAATGAGAGTTGTGAGAACAAGTAATAGAATGTATGAAGTAGCAAAACAAGCTACTAAAAATGTTACTGAGAAAACTTTTGGTCTTTTAGATTTAACCACTATTAAAACTTCTGATAGAGTTGATAGGTATGAGTATAAAGCAAACATGCTTGGAATGTATTTAAAAAATGGTAAAGAAGGTGCAATAGTAAAACAAGAGTTATATGACATACTTGCTCAAAGACTTGGTAAACCAAACTGGGAAGAAGTAAAATCTGATCCATCATTTGAAGACTTCCTTAAAGGACAATCTAATCTATATGTATATCATTTAGACAATGGTGATATTAACTCACCAACTAATGAACCTGTTGTTCAACCTACTCAACCATCTACTAGTGTTAAAAAGAAACAATTATTTACAGCAGAGAAAGGAATTGCTCAAAAATCATTCAGAGGCAAGTCTCTTAATTTTGCAGACAATATTGCTACAAAGAAAGAAACTGTTGTAGCAATGAGCAATAACAGAGAAACAGGGGTGATATCTATAGATAAAAATGCAATGGAGCAAAAGTTTAATGATAAAGCGTGGACTAAACCAGCTAAGCAATTAGATGGTTCCTTTGCTACACCTTTAGCTGTAAATGAATTTATCACATTTGATGAATGGTTTACCTTTGCTTTACTTCATGAAGTTAAACATGATAGCATCTTTAAGCAACAAGGTGAAACTACTGGTCAATATGAAAACAGAATTAACAAGGCTGCATTAGAAGATTTAAGAGAAAACTATACTCAAGCTGATGCTAAGTCACCTTTAACAGGTATAAGTCAAGAAGAAATTAATAATGTAATTAAAGAAAAAGAAGATACTTCTAAAGATTGCAATAACTAAAATACACATATGGCGAGCTGTTCAATCATAAAAAATCCTACAACTGGTGAAATAATAGAAGTACTTGCTTCTAATGGTAATCCATCATCTTTATATAGAAATGCTTTATCTATTACAACAGACCCTGCAAAAGCACTTACTGTATGGGCAAGTGTCTACACCAATACTTTTAAAATGAAGTATGGTGATTGGGAAAAAGGTGAATCTACTATTGCTTTAGACACTAATGGGGAACCAACTATTGATGTTGTAATGCACTTACCTGTTGGGATCAATAATATTATACAAACTGAATTTGCAGCTTGGGAGTCTTTTCAACCTGGAACAGATGGATGGAGCAAAGAAGGTACTGTCCTTAAGTTCATGAGTAAAATGAGGAAAAAATATCCTGATATAAGAATGGATATGATGCGTAATGAATCTTTGCCAGGATTAGCTAAAGTAATTTATTTACCTAGTTATAAATCACTTAAAGTTAAATTTAGTAAAGCTGAGATTAAGCAACAGAAAGTTGAGGTTAATAAGGTCATGGATTATCTTGTTCCCAAGTTTCCAGATCTTACTTATGAATGGGTGAAACCTTCCTCCTTAAAACAAGAAGATCACTACTGGGATACAGATAAAATTAGATCATTTGTAAAAGATAACAAAATATATTTAGTGGAAGGTAGAGTTTTACCTGAAGATGGTATAGAAGAATTTACCCACGTTTTTGTAGAAATGCTGAGACAAAATAAACCTAATTTATTTAAAGGATTATTTGACAGTATAGTAGATGATCCAAAGTATGCTGCTGATTATATAAATATAAGTCAGTGGTATAAAGCTAGATATAAAGGCCCAGATGTTGAAATGACTATTAAAAGTGAGTTTCTAGCTAAGTCTTTAGCAAAAGCACTCAAAGGAGAACTTGAGGTTAATCCAGAAGGTAGACCAACTACTACATTTGGTAAATTAATCCAAAGATTTCTTGATTGGTTGGGTCAATTATTTGATATGAAAACTATAGTGCCTGGTCAAGCTTTATCTGAAATTGCAGGGTACATAAACAGTGCTGATATATCTATGGATCTTCCTATTGGAACATATCTTTACTACAGTGCAGACCCAGATGCTAATTTAGATCCAGATGATAAAGATGATAATCTACAACAGGATCCTGCTAACAAGTTTAAAACAGCTAGACAACTTAATATTGAAAAAGGAAAGGAAGCACTAGAAAAGTTAAAAATAATTAAGAAATTAATTGGAGTAGCTACACAAAAACAAGCTCAAATTGCTGTTGTTGATACACTAATTAATAACATAACTGAAAAGATTACAGCTTTACAGAATGATGTTCCTTTTATAAGTGTTACAAAATACATGGGTTCTCAAGACACTGAGAATACAAACAGTAAGTCTACTGAGATTGGAAGTAATTTTGGTAATTTCTTTCACTACCTGCTGGAAGATATACAAATGGAATATGCTACAAGTGGCGTTGCTCCTATTATTATCTACAGCAAGGATGAATTTTTTGATGCTTTTTATGAAAAGAATAAATCACTACTGGGTTTTAAAAACTTAGATAAGAATATAATAAAGAGTATTGGTCTTGAGATGGTATCCTATGTCAATACATTACTTAGAGAAGGTAAAGTTCTTTTACCTGAAGTTGAGATTGGGGTCACTGATGTAGATGGTAAATTAGTGTTGGGTAGACTTGATTTAATGACTGTAGATAAGAATGGTGTAATAGAAGTTGTTGATTTAAAAACTAAAACAGCTATTGGACCACCAACCAAGGAGTTTCCAACTTATTTATTTAGAGCAGCATTTCCTTTTGATGGAAGTTATAAAGAAGGGGTGGATCCAGTATTTGAACAATTTAAAACTAAATCAGATCTAGATAAGTACCACATGCAATTAAAAATCTATGCAGAAATGTTGCGTAAATTAGGTCTTACTGTAGAGGGTACAAATATTTTTGCTATTTCTTATAACTATACAGGAAATACTCCTGATAAAAAAAACTCAACTGAGTTTATATTAAATGGATACAATGTACACTCATTTACTCAGCATGATTTTTATCAGTATGATAGTCAAGGTAAACTAACTGGAAACGGTCAAACAGCAGTGAAAATAGATAATGCTGTAGAGTCTCGTTTTAGAGAACCTGTAGAAATGCAGGAGGAACAAACTACAACTGAAGCTAAAGTAAATCCATTTGCTTTACTTAACAAAGAAGATCAAGATAACATCATTGCTAGTTTATTAAAGTTATCAGATGAGCAACTTGATATTATAGACAAGGAGAGAAAGAAAGCAGAAGTAAACACTGAGTTATCTGTAGAAGATAAAAATGCTGTAATATCCAGACTTACAAAAAGGATGGCAGGTATCACTAGTATTAAAGAAAAAATTAATTCTGGTTTTACTTCAGATACAGCAGAAGGATTAGCTGTAGCAAAAGCAACAGTTATTAAATTAGCCCTGGATGTATTTTCTAATGAGATCCAAACAATCAAAGAAAAGATAAATGCTTTAGATATTCCAAGTACATATGAAATTGGTAATCTTCAGAACAATAATGTATTAAGAGAATTACAACAATACACTACAACCTTAGATAATCTTGGAGATTATATTGATTTATTTAAATCAACTGTATTATCTCTTTCTACTTTAGATGTTTCTTCTAAGACTCAGATTATAGAGTATCTAGGAAGCATGACAGAAGAAATAGCAATTGTATCTAGTTCCTATGTTAATATGGGAAAGAGTGTAATGAAATCTGTTATTTTGAAAACTATTTCTAAAGATAAATTTGAAGGTGTGTTTGGGGATATGAAAAAGATTTTACAACCAAAACTTAACTGGATTAACAAAACTATAGCTAAAATTGAAGCAGGTGAAACTTCTCCTGAAACTTGGAGTTATAGTTTACTAAGACAATTTAGTAAATTATTAGGAGGTAAAACTAATCAAGCTGATAGATTAACAGCACTTAAAGAAGAAGCTGTAAGAATTCAAGGATTACTTAAAAAAAATATTCTTGATGAAACTACACTAGATGATTATTTAGAGGGTATAATCAACAACCCTGATTCTTCTTTTTACATGGGTCAAACTATGTCAGGAAATGATTCCATAATTAGTATGGATCAACTTATTGGAGACAGTGCTAATTCAGAAATGGCAATATCATCCATGTTTCAGTATATGAGAAATATTACTGAGGATGGAAAAAATGAATTTTTAAACTGGACCTATGAAACTAATACAGATGCTTTAACAAGTAATTTTATAAATGCTTCTGGTGGTGTAAACGCAGCTAATAAAATGATCAGTGAAGAAGTTGTTAGAGAAACTGAATTTGATGAAACAGGAAAAGTTACAAAATCTATGAATGTAAGACAGTATCTTGATGCTGTTTCCCCTGAGTACTACAACACGCATAACAAATATAAATCTATGCTTAGAGGAATTAATAAAAAAATCATAGGTGTAAACAAATCTATTAAGGAAACTGCTCCTTCTGCTATTTTAGATGCTTTACTTGCAGAAAAAACATTGCTTAGAGAACAAGAAGGTGCGCTGAGTTTAGAGTATGTTAATTGGTTAATTGCCAAAAGTCAAACCAAAGTTAAACCTGAAATCATGATGTTGATGAGAGGTAGTGGTGTTTTTAACTCAGAAATCACTGAACGCTATGACCAAATACATAAAATAGTACTTAATGCAGGAGGTATTGAAAAATTAAGCAATGAGGAGCAGGAAGATATTGATGCGTTAGAGGCTGAGGTATCTAGAATTAAACAAGAAATGTTAGAACAAAGACCAGATTTAGAAGAAAAGATGAAAAGTCTTATTGACAATTTTGAATTTGATCCTAACTATAACTTATGGACTAAATTAAGAGAGCAAATTGTAAAACAAAATGACCCAGCTGTGTTAAAAAGGTGGGACATGAACAATAGTGATGAGGTTCCTACAGAAGAATATGAAAAGAAAGTTACTGCTCTTTATGATGCACTTAGTGAATTTTCAGAAGAAGATCCAATATTAGAAGGACTCAAAGAAAAAAAAAGAAAGATTAAAGCTAAAAATAAAGTTAGAGGTATATTTAATGTTAAATACATGACAGAGGAAGATATTGCTAACTATGAAAAAATTGAAGAGGAAATTAAAAAAAGAAATGATGAAAGAAAGGATAGAAGTGATTTAACTCCTGAACAAATACTAATAGTAAAATCTTTAGGAGCAAGATTATCATCTTTACAACAAAAAGTATTAAGTGATTCTTATACTAGAGAAAGAGATAGACTTATAGAAAGAGTGCAAAAAGCGTATAAGATACTAAAAGATCTAGAAAAGGAGCTTAAAGAAACTGGTAATATAAATCTTAGCAGACAAATTACAGACGCCAATAATGACTATTTAAAATGTGAAGATCAGTTTGCTGCTTTCTTTAATAAATATAATAATACTAAGTATGAGCTGAATAAAAATAACCTTGTTGAAAGAAGAGCTCTTAATGAGCAACCTAAATCTTTTGTTTACGTATACAGACCTATAAACCCTAATGATTTAGAGCTTGTTCCTAGTAAAAAGTACAGAATTAGAAGACTTAAAGAAGCTGCATACAACCCTGATTATCAACAATCTTTTGTTAAAGAGCATATAGGTGGAGGTATGTATCCTATGCCAAAAGGTTTTAAATTTAATAAAGTTACAAACAGATATGAGATTAGTGCTGGTGCAGAATATGTAAATTCTAGATATTTAGAACTTCAGAAAAATCAAGTTGCTTATGACTTTTATACAAAGTTGGTTATAGAAAACTTTGTGTTAAAACAACGTGAAGCAAGTGGTCAACCTCTTGGTTATGCTTTTCCTTTTGTAAATCAACTTGGGTTAGAAAGCGTATTAAGCAAAGGAGCAGAAGGTGTTGCAAGAGAGTTTAAACAAAAAATGCAGGAGGTTACTTATCAGGGAAGTGCTTATGAGAAAGCAACCAATGAATCTGGTATGACAGGTACTGAAAAGATTAAGTTTCCTGAAAATAGTTTAATGCCTGCTGATCTTACTACCACTAATGGTATTGAGGCAATTATGAATTGGAATTCTGGATTTTATGTAAATAAAAAATTAGCTACATCTTCTGTAGAGATGTCTGCAATATTGGATTATCTAAACAATATAAAAGAAAGATTAGTTGCTCAAAAAGGTTCTGAAGACAGAGTTAGGAAAATTGACACTATTATAAAACAGGTAGACTTTAATAGAAAGAAATTTATCTATGGTCAGCTTTACAAAGAAGATAAAGCACCAATGAAGGTGTTTAACAGAAAGACAGCTAGGATGATGATGCATTTAGCCAGCTTTGGTAGAATGGCATTTGATGTTCCAATGCAGTTTGGTAACTTATTAGCAGGTAATGTTCAAGCATTCTTATCTACTTCTAGTTCTAGACATGCTGATACCAGTGATTATTTAGCAGCTAAAAGAATGATATATACTAGATGGTTTCCAAGTATGTTAGCAGACTGGGGTAAAGTATCAGATATTTCTCTAGAAACAATGATCTTTAGGTATATGAATCCTAGCGGTAAAGATTTACATAGAGTATTAGATGCCAACACTGCTAATAAAGCAAGAAGGTTGGCTAATAGAATATTTAATGTTACAGATCTTTCTATGGGTCTTCAAGATAAGGGTGAGTTAGAAATTGCATTAACTACTATGTTGATGATCATGAACAACAAAACATTTGAAGTTTTTGAATCTGATGCAAATGGGGATCCTATTGTAGAAAATGGTGTTAAAAAGATAAAAAGAGATGCTGATGGTAATACTGTGTATGTTAATGCTATTGAAGTTTTTGCTAAATACAATGGAGCAATTGGTCTAAGAAAAGATGTAAATGTATCTGCTGATGATATGTCTAATCTAAAAGGTACTATCATGACTGAGATTTATAGATTTCAGGGTAACTATTCAGCGTACACTAAAACTAGATTTGGAAGTACTTTAATTGGTTCTTTATATGAGTATTATCGTAAGTACTTAGTTCCTGCTGTATCTACTAGATTTTCTTTTGGTGGATTTGAAGGTGTGGGAAGTGCATACTCTTGGGATACAGGTGAAGCATATATGGGTTGGTATATAGCACTTGGTAAAATGTATCAGTACTATGGACTTGGAAAAGCAAGTAAGACTTTACTATATGATACATTGTTACCAGGGTTTGTAAAGAAAGCAATGCCTTTGAATGATGCTGAAATGAATGGAGAAGAGCCAGAATATTACAGATCTAGAGCAGCAATGGCAGGTAGAGAAGTTCTTTTTGCTATAGCTTTCTATATGTTGTATCAAGCACTTAGAACTATGATTCAAGAAAGTGATGACGATGATTTAAGTTATGCTGAATTAATGTTGATTAGATCCTTGGTTAAAGTAACTAATGAATCAAGATCTTTAGTTCCTGCTCCTATATTTGGAAAGCCAGGAGACTATGTTGATAATTTTGGACAATTCACTACAGCATTTAGAGAAGGAAAAACACTATGGAGTTTAAGTGAAAATGCAATATGGTATGCTGATTATGCAGTAACAGGTAGTACCTTTGCTTATGAACGTGGATTCTATCAAAGAGATGCTGGTAGATATGAAGAAGGTGACGCTAAAATACTAAAGAATCTAAATGACCTATCAAGTATATCAAATATTCAAGATGTATTTGACCCACGTCTTGCTGCTGAAAAAGCAGTGGTAAATAAATAATTGATAATCAATTTACTATATAATTATTTAGGGCAATATAATTTTAATTTGTATATTATAGTATGGCCAAGACAAAATCTAGTACAAGTATAACTAAGTCTTTTACTAAAAAACCTAAGGTAAAGAGAGCAGGTGTACACTCTAAAAAGAAAACAAGTAGTTTAAAGACTAGTAAAAATTACGTAAAATCTTACAATAGACAAGGAAAATGACAGATCCTGAAAAAGAACAGTTGTGGAACTGCATCTCTAAGATGAAATCTATGCCTTGGAAAAAACCTAGGGGTGGAGAACATAATTGGGATTATCCTTCTATGAGAAAACTTTTTGAAAAACTAGTGGTTTATAGTGATAACCAACAACCAACAGCTGCTTGGAGACTTCTAAACTCAGATCCTTACAAGTACATGATCTATCCTTGGTATAAAAGTCAACTATACAATTGTATTGCTTTCATACTTCCATTAAGAACTGTTTGGGATAATATTAGTAATGTTCCAGTAGGTGATCCTAATAGCGTATATGATTGGCAAACTTTTTATGATTTTGAAATATTATTTGATAAAGTTGTAGTTACTGGTAATACTGTAGACATATACCCTATTAATTCTTTTGCATATGGTACTGCTACTTTGTCTAATAAAAAGTTTGCTAAGAATCCTAACCTTTTAGAATTTATAGATTTTGGTGGTTGGTTTTATGATATAGGAAATAATTCTTTTTTTGGTACAGAATTTTTACAAAAAATATATTTACCAGGTCCAATTAATTATTTTCAAGATAGTTGTTTTCTAAATGCAGGAGATCCTATTGTATATTTTCCTGCTATAGGAACATATCCTGCTTGCCCTGCTATTGATCAATATGCCTTTCAAAATACTAAACTATTTATAGAATTATATTTACCAATTGCAACTAATATTGGAGTAAATTCTTTTAATAATATTACTATAGATGTATTAGATATTTCTGCATTTTTATATACAGGTTCTTTAATCACTAATTATTATACATTAGAAGCCAATGTTCCTTCAGCTATATGCATGTTAGATGTAAGTTGGCAAATATATTCACTGCTGACAGCAGTATCTATGGAGTCTGATTATAATACAGGAATTAAAACAAAATATATAATAAAAAATGCTATTTCTCCAGTTACAACACAGTACGCGGTAAGTAACTCAGTATTAGACCAATTTCCAAGTGGAGGTACAAACCTTATGTGGTTTATTATGGCAGGTCCTGACCTAACACCTTACGGAATCACTTATTATTATGAAATAACAGGACCATATCTAAATATTGCAGAAAACTTTGAATTACCTTCTTCTATTAGTAATGTATTTGTTTCATCCGCTAGTGGTTTTCCTTTTGAAATAAAACCTAAAGGAACAGGTATAGGAAAACAATTTTTATTTTCTGTTTATGAAGGAACTGATAACACAGGTATTTTAAGAGGTGGTCAAAGTTTTATAATTACATAACTATATATATTTTATGAACAGTAAAATGATTAAAAGAAAAGATGGTACAAGTTCTCCACGAGGATTATGGGATAATTTGAGAAGTAAGGCTGCTCAAAATAAAAAAACTGGTGCAAAACCTAAAGCACCTACCAAAGAAATACTTAAACAAGAAAAAAAGATAAAATCTAAAACTAAGAAATAATGGCAAAAACTAAATCAGTGTTAAGTGGTCATGATAAACAATGGGAAATTGAAGATGCAATGAGAACTCTCCAAAGAGCTGAAGTTATCCGTAAAGATAAAGCTTTGATGGGTGGTGTAAAAAAATCTATGGACTCATTAAACAAAATGATGTTTGGGGGATCACCTAAATTAACAAGTAAACCTAATAATAGTACAACAGTTAAACCTAATAAAAAGAAATAAAATGTCTCAACCTCCTACAATTTACAAAACAGGTAATTTAAAATCTTATGCACAAAAAAGTACTGCAAAAAATTTAGAACTTGTCCCTGGCAGTTTAATATCATCTTATAAAAAACCTGCTACAGGTAACTGGTTTCCTGTATTAGCAGAAACAAATGCATATGTAGCTAATCCTACAGATTACGATACCACTGTAAAACTTAGTTATCCAACTGCAGTTTCAGCTCAAAGATTTGGAGAATATGCTAAAGAGTTTATCAAGACTAAAGGATATGCTCCTGACAATATTGTATTATCAGATTCAATTTGTTCTGATGATGTTGATGGTCCTGTTTACTCAGATATCTCAAACATTGGTCAAACACCTGCATCTCAAAATCAATTCTTAGGTGCGTTTATGTCTGGTGGTTTAGCAGGATATCCTCACACTGGTATATTAGGTATACAAGCTTGGGGGTCTCATGTTACAACAACTGCACCTGGTGGATTATTTATGATTAATATGCCTCATATAGGAATATCAAGAGCTGGTGATGTAGGTAGAATATGGAGAAGAGGAAAAACTGAAGCTCAATCTTTAACAGATAATACGTGTGGTGCAGTTGCTACAGCTGTTGCTTGGGTTGCTGCTAATGCTATTGCTCCAGCTGTTGCTAGTTTTCTAAATGATTATCAAAATTTTACTTTATGTAATATATTATTTCCATTTAAAGTAGCTCTTGCAGCTTTAACAACTTATGGAGATAAAATGGTTTATGCTACAGAAAAAATTAGATTAGCTTCAGATACTTTTTTAACAGGAGTATCTGGAATAACAGGTACTAATGTTGGTGCTGGTATTGATACATTCTACTGTACTGGTACATTTATAAACACTGATGATGGATTTAATGCTTATGTTAGTGTAACAGCATTTAAAAAGTATAATAGTGTTGGAGGATGGGTAGATTTAACAACTGATTTCTTAGCAGGACTATAACATACCAAAAAATTAAAAAATAATGGGACAACCATCTACAATCTATAAATCAAGCAAGTTAAACTATGTTTGGAATTATTTAAGTTTAACTCTAGATAACTTTAAAGCTAAGTTGTTAGGATATAGAAGTTACACTGCTTTATTAATTCAAACTGGTATTGATGCTCCAGTTGCCATTGTATTAGAAAATACTTTAGGTGCAACTATAACTTGGACATACAGTGGAGTTGGTGAATATTATGGAGAATTATCTTCAGGTACATTTAATCCAGTGCGTACATTTACAACTTCTAATTTAAGTTTTTATAGTTCACCGTATTATTCATTTTTGACTATACTTAGTGGTGATAGTACAAAAGTAATTTTAGGTACATTTGATAGTAGTAGTGCTACAGAACTTAATGGTGAGATATGTATAGAAATAAGAATATATAAGTAAACAATATGGCAAAGACACCAGATTGGACTCGTAAAGAAGGAAAATCACCTTCTGGCGGATTAAACCAAAAAGGTAGAGATTCTTACAATAAAGCTAATCCTGGTTCTCATCTTAAAGCTCCACAACCAGAAGGTGGTCCTAGAAAAAGATCATTTTGTGCAAGAATGTCAGGAATGCCTGGTCCCATGAAAGATGAAAAAGGTAATCCTACTAGGAAAGCTTTATCACTTAGAAAATGGAAGTGTTGATACTATAAAATAAATACTATTTATGAAAAAATATATAATCATAGTGCTATGTTTCATAAATGTTATAGTAAAAGGTCAATGTGATAGTACAGTAGGTCCTATTTACAGCGACACTTGCATATTTTATCAATTAAATCCTCCCATTCAAGTTAATGAAGTTGTAACAAAATGTTTTAATTACACACACAATTCACAAGGAGGAATTAATTTAAGTTATTTAATTGTAAATTCATTCTGTGGTCCTATTTCACCTTATAATTACTTAAACTTTGAATTGTACAATGATTCATGTGATACCTTAATTGCATCTGGTCAAATAGTTCCTAATCCTTCAAATACTGCAATTACTCCTCAACTAATTGATTCTGGAGTTACATACAGACTTTGTTTAACATGGAAAGCCAAATGTACTCAATTTGCTATTTGTCCATTATTTTACCAATCAGCTTTACCTGTTACTTTATTAGATTTTGAAGCAGTATCTAAAGAAGATTATGTACAATTGAAATGGTCAACTGCTTCAGAAAAAGACAATGATTACTTTGTAATTGAAAAATCAGACAATGATGAAGATTTTACAACCTTAGCTGTCATAAATGGGGTGGGAACATCAAACATTATACAAAATTACACTTACTTAGACTTAAATACATTAAATAAAGTTATCTATTATAGGCTACTTCAAGTAGATTACAACGGTCAAATTACAAATTTAAAAACAATTGCCATTAAATTGCATATGTCTATTTTAAAAAAACCAATTAAAGTTACAAATGTCTTAGGTCAAGAAGTTGATGCTACTTATGTTGGATTTAAAATAACACTATACAGCAATGGTACATATAAAAAGAATTAAGAATTTATTAATAGTGTGTTTACTACTTTCAATAGTTTCTTGCAGAACAGATTTAGTGTATGGTACTAGAGGTAATAAAATTCAAAGAAACTATTATTCTGACTATCAAAACATTAACCTACACTTATTTGAAAGTAAAAAATATCAAAAATTGTTAAATGGAAAGGATGGTAGATTATATTATGAATTTATGCGACCATTTAAAAACAAAGGTAGATTAACTAGACAGCGTATGCCTAGATATACAAATGATTAATTATCAACAAGTAGTATCATGAAAAAACTTATATTAATTTTAATCAGTTTTATTTTCATCAGCAACATACAAGCGCAGGAGGTCATTGGATCAGAAAGCTACCAACTGCCTGAATATATTACTGCTAATTATAACTTAGTACGCACAGATACTAAAGGAAATGTTGTTTGGCAGATCCCGTATTCAAAAGATTTTTTCACGCTCTTTGATACCACACAAAGCAGTTACCTTATCTATGGCTATACCTACATTCGTGATAAAGTAATATTCAACAACCCAAGTGATTATGACTATTGGCTTGTGCCTAATGACAATGTTACTACTGCCATTATCTATCCAACGCTAACAACGGGCATCGTATATCTTTACCTTACTGATGTAAGAGAGTTAAGTTATGTTGATCTGTACAACTTACAACTGCAAAGGGTGTTCAATAGTGCATTGGCTACCAACTTGACTACGATAGACCTTACTATATTACCACAAGGATTGTATATTTATAAGATATTTAATAAATCAACAACTTTAAAAACGGGTAAAATTGTCAAACTATGAGAAAATTAATATTAGCATTACTATTATGTAGCACATTAGCATTTGGTCAAACCAAGACAATAACGTGGTATCGGTTATCTGCTGACTCCTCCACATTAAACTACAATCCATTCACAACGGGATATACTGTTAAAACGGGGTATTATAATGTCAATCCAAAGACAGGAATACAGAGTAGATATGTAACGGGTACTACGTGGGCTACGGACAGTCTATTCAAGGCATCAAGCACAATAGTTAACAATACAACTGTTAACAATACAACTGTTAGTAGTGGCGGTGTATTCACAGATTATTCTCCTGAATTATACGGAGCAGTAAATCAACTA
>Ga0114969_10000400_pt1 | contig 37087 bp, 33 predicted proteins | sample M_130807_MF_Meta_FD_87316 | JGI IMG/M metagenome (GOLD analysis project Ga0114969, IMG submission 87316) | Freshwater microbial communities from Lake Montjoie, Canada to study carbon cycling - M_130807_MF_MetaG | ecosystem: Environmental > Aquatic > Freshwater > Lake | place: Lake Montjoie...
AAACCCGCGGCCAGGCGCTTGGTGCCTACTTTCTCTACAACCTTGCCAGCCACTTTTGACAAAGTGCCAGTTCCGGTGCCACCTGTTGCGGCTATAACAGCAGCCTCGGCGGCCTTACCAGCAGCCTTATCTACCTTTTTTTCACCCTCACCCTTATTTTTTTCTAGACCTTTGCCCAGCTTGTCGCCCACCATATCAACAGGGTCAGCAGACTTTCCGCCGCCACCCGGCATACCACCTGGCATTCCACCAGGCATCCCACCCGGCATTCCGCCACCACCAGGCATCCCACCCGGGGTACCACCAGGCTTTCCGCCGCTAGCTTTTCCAGTTGGGCTTACTGCTAGATCAGAGGGTTCTTTGAGCCCGCCGACGCCACCATTTAGGGCGTCGTCTGGGTTATTTTCTTGGCTGGTCATTTTTGGCATATATACAAAACTCTTATGGTATTAATTCTATCTTACATTGTATCAAAAATAAGCCGGGGCTGTTAGTAGCACGAAAAATTTAGATAGCCACAATATATTCTTACAAGGCCAGCTCTTTATGAGCCGGTTGAGTTGCCGGTACTGGCGCTGTCTTGGGCATTTTGGGGTGCGCTAGCTGGCTGCTGACCACTAGCCAAAACATCGCTCATATTTTTGCCAGCATCAAGCAAGTCTTGAGGGTTGGTGGTGATTAGCTGCTCTTCTGTAGGGCTAGCAATAATTCTTAAGATAATATGACTTAGGCCAGCAAAAAACAAACCTTCTCCAACCGGAAACTGGCTTAAGCGCTTTTTTTCTTCACTAGTTAGCTTAAAAGTGTCGGCCACAACGTCTACGGCAGCTGGGTTTTGTTTGAGCAGAAGCTGAAGACTAGAGTTGTTGACAATAGCTCTACCAAGTCGAGTACTCAAGAAATCTTCAACATCTTGAGAGATAGTAGTTAGACCTAAGAAATATTTTCTACAGCGCTTGGCAATTGAGAACAAAAACATCGCTGAGTCTTGGTACTGCATTAGCTGCCAGGCTTCGTCTACTATTAGCATTCGTTTTTTCTTTTCAGACTTAACTCTGTTCCACACGTAGTTGAGTACAATATACATTCCTATTGGTCTTAGCTCGTCTTCTAGGTCGCGAATGTTAAATACAACAAAAGGATTGTTAAGATCTACATTGCTCTGTCTTGAAAAAATGCCAGAAAAAGTACCTTCGGTGAAACGCCTGAGTCTAGCTGCTAAGGCCGGCCCGTTGCCACCCATTTCATTCAGGCTATTGTACAGATCTGTCATTACAGGAGGCTCTGCGGCGTGAGTAAGTGGGTCATTGGTAATACCTTTTTGGGCATAAGTGTTTATTAGGGCGATGTCTAGGTCTGATTCTTCGGCTGCACCCATGTCTCCCATCATTAGCCTAAGTAGGCCGTGAAGCATGATAATGTTGGCGGTCAAGGCGTTGTCTGCTTCTTCTGAATCAATTGCGCTTGGAATATCAAAAGGATTAACGTAGGTTTCGCTGGCCAGGCTGAGCTGCAAGAAGCTACCACCCACGGCGTCACACAAAGTCTTGTACTCGTTTTCTGGGACAATAATAATAATTTCTGTACCAAACATAAGCGCGCGTAAGGCTTCAAGTTTTACAGCAAAAGATTTACCAGCACCAGATTTGGCAAAAACCGTCATATTGGCGTTTTCTAGACTAAATCTATCAAAAAGCACTAGCCCGTTGTTGTGGCGGTTTATGCCATACAATATACCTTCTTCGTTACTGAGATTGGCGGTAGTGAAAGGAAAGATTGTAGAAATAGCACCAGTGTCCATGTTGCGTTTTACGCCAAGCAGGTCACTACCAAGAGGTAGTGTAGACGTGAAGCCTTGTTCCATCTGAATAGTTGCAGGCTTGGTATATATAAGACTTGAGCCAAAAATAGCTTCAATTTTTTTGACTAGCTCTTCTAGCTCGTCTAGATCTTTGCCATAGATAGTTACATACAGACCAAGTCTAAAAAATCTATCTTCGCCCACCTGTAGCTTGTCGCGAAGCTCTTCGGCGTCACTTATTGAGGCTTCTAGGCCCGGGTCACGAACTTTGCCTTTTTCATAGCCAATAGACTGGCTGGCTTCAAGCTGGCCTACCTTTTTCTTGAGGTTGTCTAGCACTACCTTGCTCTCTACTGGCTCAATAGTAAGACTAATGTCTATTATTTCGTCAATATTTATTATCGGGCTAAGCCAGCCTGTAAAAAGTGAGCGGGGGTAGGCGTAAATAAAGAGTGTGCGAGCAAATCTACTACCTATTCTTATATAGTTTGCTTCTATCTGAATTGAGCTAGGAGCAATAATATCTCTGAGCGTTACAACGCCCTGTCTATATACTTGGTCGGCACTAGCTTGAGCAGCCATTTGAGCCTGTTGCTGTGGAGTGAGCTTGGCTTGTTTGTTGGAGTTGCCAAATGCCATTATTGCCTCATTCCTGTTTGCGGCGGCGGCTGCTGAGCCGGGCCGGCCGGGCTACCAGGAGCTTGGGTCATAGATCTATTTCTGGCAGCAGCAAAAAGATCGTCTGGAGCTTGCTCTACAGCTCTAGGTGGGTGTACATATGGCGCACCGCCCTGTCTAGTGACAACAGGCACACTCACATCAGCTACAGCAGTTAGATTTTGAGCTTGTGATTCAGAAATATTATAAGAATTATAAAAAAGCTCTATTACTTCTTGAGTGTTAAGAACAGCCGAACGCACCCCTACCTGGCCAAGACCCTGAGCTACTTGATTGGTTCTTTGTAGTAAATCTCGCTTGCGCTGCTCATACTCTGCAGTTGTTTGAGTTACTTCACCAGTGACTTGAGTAGCTCCTCTAAGCTTGGTCAAAATATTTGCTTTTGATATCCCAGAAATGTAGTAAGGCACCACTACATAAAAACGTTTTTCCATGATATTTACGTCATCTAGTAGGCCGCGAATGTTTAGAATGTAGTCTTCCATAAGACTAGCCAGAAGCGGGTTGGCTTGATTGGTCTGGATGGTATCTAGCTTACCTAGGTAGCCATCTAAGTCTATCTTGCGAGACTGTATGACGATCTGAATAGGAAAATGCAAACCATTTAGAAAACCCTGAAAAGCAAACTCAATTGCGTCTTTTTCTTCTGGGCTCTTGAGATCAAAATTGGTGGGAGAGCACAATATTACCATACGTAAGCTACCGTCTCGCATCACAACAATACCGTCTTTTATTTCAGAAAACTGCAAGTGACTCTGAGTACTAAGCTGCTTGTTGTCTTGCTTTTTCTTGGGGGCGGTAGTTGAGTTTTGGTACTCTTGTTGGGGGTTTTGTGGGCTTTGGTTCATATATTATTTCTTAAGTACTAATTATAGCAAAATTCTTAAGCATTATGAAATGCAAAATTAAAACTAGATACTAGGCTGCCGTAGCTGAACGCTGCTACCAGGGCTGAGCTGCTGGGCCTGGGCGTTGGCTCGGCTGGCAATTTGCTCTACAGTTAGCTGGCCACCTTGCGCGGCTATTTGGGTTGCTACAGGGCTGGGCTGAGTAGCTACAGCTGAAACAGGCGGGGCCTGGGCAGCAGGCTGCTGAAGAGCTTGCTGAATTTGATTCATGGCGTTTAAGCGATTGTCTTTTTCGACAGTCTGCAAAAGCTGACCCACTTGGGCAGAGCGCTGGCCGCTAGCATCTAGCACATCGTCTCTTACTGTTGTGAGTTGGCCGCCAGCACTGGTTGGGTCTACAGAAGTAGTGGGGCCAATAATTCGCTCAGCATAGACCGAAGCGTCTGTGTCATCTACAGCCACTTGAATGCTGGGGTCTTTGAAATTGCCGCGAGTATCAATAATACTAGCTAGTTGTTTGAGCTGCCCAGTAGAAACATTCTTGCGAGCATCTGCGGCTGTTTCTGGTTTTTTTACATCGGCCACTATTACTTCTTTGCTGTCGTCTTTTACCCAAATGCGCTTACGAGGCACAACTAAGAACTGTATAAAAGCCACAATATAGTCTTCAAAAGGCACGCCCTCTCTCTGGCCAAATCCTAGCAGTAAGAAAAAACCAGTAACCGGCAGAGCAAAAACAACTGCCACAATTATAGAAAAGCTAAAAATTCGCCACATCAAAAAAGCCCACAAAATAGCAATAATAATATATATAAATTGCTTTATAGAAAGTGGACCCAGAATCTTGTCTTCTGTTTCGACATCTTGTGGAACTTTGTATTGACCCATAGTTATTTAATTATAACCTTATGCTTGGGTGATTGCCAACTTTAATTTTAGAACTACCTCCCTGCCGCACCACACCTATACTTATAGGTTATTTTTTCCACACACCATTGGTGTCCATGGCGCTAAGTATGGCAGCGCCGTGAGCGTCTCTAGTGCCATAGTCGCTGGCATATGCCGAAAGACCACGGCGGACGTCTTCTGACATCTTGACCTGTACGTCTTTACTTCGCAAGATGTTTTGAAGCTGGCTGGCTTGCAGTCTTTGAATCTTGCCAGCGCTATAGCTACCATAAGAAGGCTTGCCGTCTTGATCGACAGTATTTTTTAAGAACCATTCTTTTTGGGTGCTGCCACCAGCGTCTGAAACAGTACCGGCATTCACACCAGAAAAGAATTTACCTTCATCAAATGAGTAGCTACCATCGGCACCAAGCTTGTACTCTCTTATGTCTGGCATACCACCAAATTCCTTGAAGTCGGTAGTTTTTAGGGCCGCCATATCTATTGGCTTGATTTGTTTTTTGTCAAAAGCTTCTTGTATAGCCGCTCTGTTGCCGCTCTTAGCTAGAGACTTGATAGCAGCTTGGCGAGTAACGGTATTTTTTGAGCCTAGCATTGCCTTGAGCTCTTTTTCGGTACCAACAGAACCGGCCTTGTCATATACACTAGAGGCTCTGTTGCGAGCTTCACCCAGGCGGGCAATAGTCTTGCTGCCATAAGGCGATGCCACAGCCATGGCGCCACCACCAGCGATGGCTCTACCAAATCTATTGTCTTTACCAAACTGAGTTTCGGCAACTCTGTCTCGACCGCCAGAAATAGCACCACTGGTTTGACCACGCAGCTGGCCACTGGCCTTGCCTGCCACAAATCCGGCCACTGCTCCACCCGTAGCTTCTACTAGGCTACCGCTAAGCTTGAGGCACTTAGGTATTAGCAGTAAGGCCACAAATGGTACTAGCCCACCAATTAGTAGCTTGTATCTGTCGTCTGTAAAAACAGTGGGGTCAAAAGTAGGGTGAAGTAGCATAAAAGACACTACTTCGGCAGTAGTTATTAGTATCGCTACAAGCGGAAACATAAAAACTAGCCGGAGAAGATTTTTGCCCCAGCCATAGAAAAACTTCTGAGTACCTGGCAGTACAAAAGCCAAAAAAGCCAACGGCGCTGAAAAAATAAGCATTATTAGAACTAGATAGCGAGCCACCATGTAGAAAAAAGCTAGCAGTAAAGAGAAAAGCGCCAGTATAGCCATAATAAATACTAGCAGAAATACTACGCCACCGGCGCCACCAAAAAGTAGCGTTGTGACAGTAGCGGTGCCAGCCCCTACTACTTCTGGATTGCCAAAAGCCAAAAGACTCAAAACAGCATCACTAAGATTGGGCGGTGCTACATTGGGGCCTAATACCCCCTGCATAATTGCCGAAGGCAAGAGAGTGCCCAAGATGTTACCTATATCTATAAGCATTGCGCAGAGCAAGTAGCCAAATTGAGCCAAAATAATGGCCGCAAATAGCCTCGGCAAGGTGTTTCTTACGTTGTAGCCACTTAAAAAATTAAAGTCAGAAATAAGATTGGCAAAGATTATTACCAAAAAAACCAAAATAAACAGCGAATTGGTGAAGTTCAAGACATTTAGGTAGGCCCTTTGTAGGCCCTGATCGTTGTTGAACTGCAAGGGCTCTACCTTGAGAAGTGATACTAGGGCGCCATTTTCTGGGTTGGTAAACCAATTGATTGGCTTCACCACTAGATTGAGAACTGGGCATAAGAAAAAGCTCAAGGGGCCAGCGGCTTCTTCACAGGTCTCAGATTTTTGCGGGCTAGCTTGATCGGTTTTTGCTGTTGAGGCGGAGTCTGTAGCAGCGCCAGAAGTTGGCGGCGCTGCAGCTCTATTTGTCACGGGAGCAGGAGCTGGTACTGCTTGAGCACTCAAAAATGGCGTAAAAATACTAAAAACCAGTACCAAAATACTGGCCATCAAAAAAATGGCGCGCGTTTTAGATTTCGCATATTTTGCAAATAGTGTATTGGCTCTTTTCATAAGCTCACTAACTCAAATATATTTATGACTTTTGTTAGCGGCCAAAATTTTGAGTTAATGAGTTATCTTATCAGGTTTGGAGCAAAAAGTAAAGGCTATAATGCTGGGCTTCTTGGCTAGTTTGATCAGTGACGCTAGCTAGGGGCTTAGTTGAATTGCCCACCAGCAATATTTCTTACTTCACCTTCTATGGAGTACTGCTGCCACCCGGTGGAGGCGGCGGCGGGCCTAGCGGTGGGTTTGTAGGCGGCGTAGGGTTTGGCGGTGTTCCATGTGAACCTGGGGCGGCCTGCCATTGAGGATTCGCACCTCTGTATGGCGGCGGCGTGTTGCCACCGGGCGCTGGCTGAGGCGGAGTAACCGGTGCGCCACCGCCACTACCACCGTTATAAAGAGGGTTGCTTATAATGCCTGCGTAATCTTTGTCTATTTTGGGGTTAAAGGCTGGGTTAGGAGTGCCGGTACCTGCTATGCCATCTGAACCAGTAAGGCTAGCCAGCTGCTCATACTCTTTACCATTAAGGTTGCGCTTGTTGCTAAGCTCTGATAGTTTTTGCCCAAGAGCAGTTCGAGCAGCTGTTGCATTTTTGTTATTTTTCCCAGGCTGGGCGGCGAGTTTTTGTTGCTCTTCAAATGATAGTGAGCCAATCTTTTCGGCCCTAGCCTTGTCGGGGGCGGCCTTGAGCTGCGCGCCCTTGGCCTGCATGCCAATACCTGCTCTGCCGCCTGTTAAAGCACCCATAGCTTTGCCAGTAGCCCCAAAACCCTTGCCCTTGAGTTCTGCAAGCTTGCCCTCTTGACCACTTTTTTTGGCAGCATTTTTGGCCGCACCGCTAGCAGCCTTGCCGGCCTTGGTATCTGCCGCCATTTTGCCAGCTGCGGTGAGCATACTGCCGCTTACCTTGAGGCATTTAGGCACAAGAGCAAGAGCTATTAGGGGTATAAATAGCGACATTATAGTTGGTATTACGCCGCCCATACTAACTAGTACATCCTGGGCTATAACTGCCGAAGCCAGCACCGTCATTACAAGTACATACATAAGTGTGAGTTTCATGAAAGCCGTTATCCACATTTTGGTGAATTTTTCGGTATTTGGTAGAACCCAGGCAGCAAGAGCAATTGGCGCAAATATAGTAAGTAGTAGTATTGCAAACCATCTAAACATAAGATAAAAGATAGAGATGAGTGCAATAACCACCATGGCTATAATCTGAAATATAGCTAAAATATATATAGCCACAATTTTACCTGCATCAGCTGTAGTAAAACCAACCCCCCGGAGTACCTCGACAATAGCACGGTATGGGTTGAGCATCTCGCTGATCGCTACAACAACATCTGTTGGCGCACCCTTGTATAGCGACAATACTTGACTAGGTATTGTTTGGCCAGCAATGTTGCCAATATCAATAATCACAGAGCAAATAAGAAAAGAAAACTGCGTCAAAATAATTACTGTTATAAGCTTGGGCAGGAGTTTTTTTACTGTATAGTTGTCTAGCCCTGGTATGGCTATAAAATTGGCAAATATTATTATCAAAAATATTATGCTATAGAAGCCGTTTGCTATTGCTGTAATACCACCAATAGCTCGGTTAATTCCCTCACTGCTACTATTGAGGGCAGGGGTAGTTAGAAATTGCACAAATAGATCTAGGACCCATTCTAGTACTTTCTGCATAATGTCTTGAACTGGACACAAGAAAAAACCAAGCGCTCCAACAGCTACCTGGCATTCGTTTGGGCCACTTTTTGTTAGGCCCGCGGAAGCAGAATCCAGCTTGTCAGCTTGCGCCTGGTCTACTGTTATCTCACCACCCCAGGCGTCTTTACATTTATCACCTAATTTGTTTTGCGGCCCACACAACCCCTTAGTATTAGGCTCGCCAAAACGTTCGACTTGCTGAAAATCTAGCACTATGTCCTTATCTTTACAACTGCTAAGTACTCCATTAGTACACTGCTTGTACCGTTTATTCACTGCCTTGCCATCTGCATCCTTAACCTTATCTGACTTGACGAGCAAAATGCCTGTACCATTTTTATTTACGTAAAAGTAGCCATCTGCACTAGTTTTATCGATTTGCAAACGGTGCTCTGCTTCTTCTCCGCCACCACATGTAGCCGCAGAGCCACCTGCGTTTTCGTTCCATTCGCACTCTTCAGCCCGAGCGAGCTGGGGCTTTGCCATACCAATCGCCACTACTGAAATACACGACAGTAGCAGTACACTAAAAATTTGGAGGAATTTCTTCATAATACTTATGTATTTTATTATAGGGCTATTTTGGGTACTTGGCAAAGGCAGTAAGCAAGGTCGTTTTGCTGTGAGGGCTTTGATTGTTACAAAAAATACACTACAATAATAACTAAATGAAAAAGCTCACCCAAAAACAACTGCTCGCCCCCACCGCTCTAATCACAGCTGGGGTGGCTTTGCTCTCACCACTAAAGGCTGCTGCAGCAGTAGATTGTAATAACTTAGGTGCTCTTAAAGCCCTGCCGGGTATCTGTGGGGCAGAAGATTTTAATGCCGTCATAAATGCAATTGTCACCTGGCTTATGGGAATACTAGGCGTAGTCTTGGCTATAGTGATACTAGCCAGTGCCGTACAAATAGTAAGTAGTGGCGGTAGCCCAGAAGCTATTAAATCTGCGAAATCTAGACTTACTCAAGCTGCGGTGAGCTTGGGCCTACTTATTTCATTTAGGGCTATTTTGGCCTTACTAGGAGTTCAGTAGAATGCCAACTCTGTTTCAGGGAGTAAATACCAACGAACTCAGTGGTGTTACTCAGCTACTCACCAACGCTGCACTTATTCTTATGTGGTTTGTGGGCGCACTGGCGGTGATTTTTATAATAATTGGCGGTATACAGTACATTACTTCTGCTGGTAACCCAAGCGGCCAAGAAAGATCTAAAAAAACTATCACCTACGCTATTGGTGGTCTTGTTTTGGCCCTCTCTACCACTGCAATAATCTCTTTTATAGGCTTTGTTTTTAAGATTTAGTTCTTATTTAATTTTTGATTTTTGTAGTATATTTATCTTATTCCAGCGTGCAGTATTTGCATTTTACTTAGCAGTAAGGCTACAATGTAAATATGTTAAAAATATTTTTACTTTCTGCTATCAGCGCGCCAGCTGCACTGGGTGGCCCAGCCAGTTTTACAGAGCTAGCCAGAATAGTCACCAACGCCCTACTTGGTATTGCCGGTAGCCTGTCTGTTATCTTTTTGATTGTTGGCGGTATCATGTATACCACCTCTGCTGGCAACGAAAACACCACAAAAAAAGCCAAAAGCACTATTACTGGCGCTATAGTGGGTCTTATAATATGCGTCATGGCTTTTGCAATTGTTAATTTTGTTCTCACAACCTTTAAATAGCCTTAGTGGCTATTTATTTATTGCATCTCTTGTAGTATCATAAGTAGTAAGTTATATTAGACTTATAAATAATTTTAAGGAGAAACCCCAAATGGATCTATCACAAAAAACTAAAGGACTTGTTATAGCTAGTGCTGCAGGCAGTGCAACACTTGCAATTCCACTTGCGGCTAGCGCTGAGAATAGTGCTGACCTAGGTGCTAATACGGCCCAGCCAACTGGCACCCCAAGTGACCTTAAGGCCCAACTTACTATAATAACCAATACGCTACTTCTAGCTATTGGCTTTGTATCTGTAGTAATGCTTATAATTGGCGGTTTTAGATACGTTCTAAGTAATGGTAACGAAAAATCAGTGACTGCAGCGAAAGACACCATTCTCTACGCTATTATTGGTGTTGTTATAGCCTTGCTTGCATTTGCGATAATCAACTTCGTACTTAATACATTTGGCGGCTAACAGCGGCTAATAATCGCAATAAAGTAAGTAGCTTAAAAAAAATAAAAACCACTTCTTGTCTCAGAAGTGGTTTTTGTTTTGCTACAATAAGACTATGAAGATAACAAAAAACAAATATCTTAGACTAGCCCTGCTTTTTGTGGCTGCCGGGCTGGCAATGCTAGTAATTTTTGTCGTCACTCAGGGCTTAAATATAAGAAATATTAACACTCCAGAATATAAAAGTAGTGTTAGCTACCCCACCGCACCCTTCACACTCTCGCTATGGCTACCAAGCGAAGAAAAAGGCAACCTAGAAGAGGTGGTGGCAGACTACCAAAAGCTTCACCCCAGTGCCAAGGTAAGTATTGAGTACATTGACCCTGCCGTGTACCAGGCTAAACTTCTAGAGGCCAGTGCAAGCGGCAAGCTGCCAGATATGTTTGTATTTCGTAACGACGGCCTGCCACTGTATAAAAAATCTATAAAAACAGCGCCCGCCAGTGTCTATAAGGCTAGTGATTTTGAGAAAGTCTTTGCAGAATTCACCACCAAGCAGCTAGTGAGTGGCAATAATGTATACGGAGTGCCTCTTGGTCTTGCCACGCTAGGCCTTGTCTATAACCAAGATAGATTTGATAGTGCAAATGTTTCTGCCCCACCCGCTAGCTGGCAAGATTTTGATACTGCTAACTCTGCTCTGCGCAAAAAAGACGGCCAGGTGCTGTATGCTTCTGGGGTGGCTCTAGGAACTGCCAGCATTAGAAACTATCCAGATATAATAAGCGTGCTTATGATGCAAAACGGCGCTCAGATGACAGACCAGCCACCCACCAAGGCAACTTTTGAGCTGCCAGATGCCAGCGGCTACTATTCTGGCGCAAAAGCCCTAGAATACTACGCCAGTTTTGCTCAGCCAGCCAAGCAAAACTATTCATATAGCGATAGCTTGGGCGATAGCCTCACTGCCCTGGCTCAAAACAAAACAGCTATTATTGTTGACTACCCCATGGCCTACAAGCTGGCTCAAAAACAAAGCCCCAGAGTTAATTTTGCCATCTCTGCACTCCCCCAGGTAAACCAGTCTAAACCAGTTAATTACGGTATTTTTCTGACCGGGGCAGTTTCTGCTCAGAGCCAGAACTCAGAGCTTGCATGGGATTTTTGGGCTTTTGCCACCCAGAAAAATCAACAAAAAAAGTTTTCACTATCTAGCTTTTGGCCTGCTAGCCGCAAAGATCTAATTCAAGAGCAGCTCAAAGACAAAGATCTAGCTGCTTTTGCCAAGCAGAGTGCTAGCGCCCAAGACTGGTATAAGGGCATCAACTACGCCGCCAACGCCGAACTCCGCGAGATGGTAAGTAACTATTTGGCGGGCTTTGATGCCAAGATTGTGGTCAAAAACGCCAGCTCTAAGGTGAGCTCAGAGATTCAAAAGTCTAGGCAGTAAGACTTGTCTTACATATATACCATGGACACAAAAAAGCCCCTTTTGAGTGAGGGGCTTTTTTTGTTAGCTACTAACTGCGCTTAGGCAGGGTTTACTTTGATTTTTTTGACCTTGTCTTCTGGTACTACTTTTGGTATTTCTATGGTCAAAACACCGTCTTTGAGGCTTGCGTTGGCTTTTTCTGCAACAGTACTGCTAGGCAGTATTACAGATCTACTAAAGCTTCCCCAGAAACACTCTTGTACGTAGTAGCTGTCTTTTTGGATTGTCTTTTCTTCTTTGCGGTCACCACGAATTGTCACAACATCTTCAGAAATTGCCACGTCTATGTCTTCTGGTTTAACACCGGCGATAGGGGCTTTTATGACTATTGTGTCTTTTGTTTGGTAGACATCTACTGCTAGCTGGCCTTCAAACTCTTCTTCGTTCATCCATTCTTCTGTAGGGGTTTGTTCGTCTTCTAAAAAGTCATCTTCTAAAATCTCTTGTTCGACTTGATTGTTGCGTCTTGCCATTTAATATTACTCCTTATGTTTGCTCTTTTCTTACTTGCTCTCTATTATAGCCAGATAAGGCGTGGAGTGCAAGTAATGCTAGAAAAACTGATCAACTTAATAAACCCCGTAGAATGCAGTGAGTGCGGTAGACCCAAAAAGTCTGTTTGTGATGATTGCTGGCAAAAGCTGGTTACACCAAGAACACCAGCTTGTTTTTGGTGTAATACCCTGGTTGAAACAGGCAAAACTTGTACCCGTTGCTCAAGAAAAACTCATCTCAAAGGTGCGACTATTCCCTACAGGCTAGACGGCATAGTTAAGACTGGAATTTACCAGCTCAAGTATGGTGGTGACAGAAATACCGCCCTACTATATGGCTCAAAGATTGCCCAGCATCTACCACCAGTCAAATTTGATTGCGTTGGTTATGTGCCCTCTACCGGCAAAAGTACCCGCAAGCGAGGCTACAACCAAGCTCAGCTAATAGCCAAACAAGTTGCAAGGGAAACCAAGCTACCTCTTGAAGCCTTACTGCTAAGACTAGCCCACACAGACCAGATTGGCCTCAACAGGGCCCAAAGACTAAGTAGTGTAGATGGTAATTTTATAGCAAGATCAAACTGTGCTGGCAAAACTATTTTGTTATGTGATGACGTAGTGACTACCGGCGCCACCCTAAATGAGTGTGCCTATACCCTCAAGATTGCTGGCGCAAAGGCAGTGTGGGGGCTGGCGGTAGCCAAAAAATAGCCCTTTTAGTCTTGCTGGCTAGTGCTGGCCTATCTGCCAAATATTCTGCCCAGCTGAGAACCGGCGGCTTGCCACCAGGGCGCAGTGTAGCGCAGCCGAGGCTTGTCGGCCTCAACTGCCTTAACAATCTTTTTGACTATTGAGCTATTACTTTTTCTCTCAAAAAGGGCGAATCTTGCCTCTTCTTTTTGCTTAATCTTGGCTATTACTTTATTAAAATAAGAAGATTTGTCCATCCAGGCGTATTTGCTTGCCATCACTCTCTGATTGAAGCCGGTGGCGTAGGTGCCAGGCTCGACTACTATAATATTAACATTTTTGGTTACTAGCCTAAGCTCTTGACGCATAATGTCGGCAGCGGCCGAAAGTGAGAACTTGGTCATGCAGTAGGCTCCCCAAAAAGCTATCGGCATTCGCCCGGCTAGAGAGCTAATAATAATAACTTTGCCGGAATCTTTTTTGATCATTTTTTTCAGCAAAGACTGGGTGAGCTCTAGGGTGCCAAAAACATTAGTTTCAAAGTTTTTTCTGACATTTGTGATTGGTATTTCGGTCAGTGAGCCTGATTCGCCAATGGCGGCGTTGTTTATTAGTACGTCAATATTTAGATCAAGTGTTTTGTCTCTATCTTGTTGCTTGGTGATGTCGAGTTTGAATATTTCAAGCTCAATACCCTGCTGAGCGGCATAGGTCTTGAGCTCTTCTACAGATTTTTCTCTATGCACAGTGGCATAAACCTTGTAGCCAAGCTTAGACAGAGCAACTGCGCTATCTAGCCCTATTCCGCCTCGACAGCCAGTTATTAGTACTTTTTTCATAACACTCCTTTTGTGGTTTTTAGCTATTTACAACTTTTATTATAGCCCTTTTAGTGACCATTGCCGCAACAAACTTTTTAATTTAAAAAACCCGAAGCAATTTCGGGTGTTTATTATTGTGTAATACCATTCTCTGAATCACTACAGATATCTCACTTAGCTTGCTACTAAATTATACATAATTCACTAGCAAAATAGGTGTTGCCACCCGGTAGGGCCCCGAAGGGCCCCACCAGGTCGAGAGCTTTTAGGCTAGGCTCTCCTTGTAGAGGTAAAACTATCCGCCATACATTGACTCATCACCAACCGAGGTCGGCTTTGAGCTGGTGTTGTACACCAAAACCGGAGGTGTGCTCAGGTCTTGGGGCGCATCGGAAAGTAAGTATTCTCCTGGCCACTGGTGATAGACACCAGCAGTGTCGAAGAAGAAAATGGAGTCCTCGCTGGGTCCCCAAGTTCCATCGTCCATTGGAGCAGGAGTAGCAATCTTGCATTCTCCTGAGCCGCAGTAGTCATTCACAGTCTCACTTGTCGTGAGCTGCGAGCTGGTATTACTCACCTTTCCTTTAATGGTAAAGGTCGCAAAGACCTGCCCACTCTTGGTTAGAAGAGTGATATAGCTGATCTTGTTAGGATCAGAGAAGCGGATCAAGCGCTCACGGATGTTCATCCGCTCCAGCCATCCACCCTGTTTCATTTCCTCCAGCGGGTACGGGACAGCCTTAGTGGCCGACTGTGTGTACTCTTCTGTTGTCGCCTGGCTTTTGCCCTGGGCCGTCTCCTTTGCAGGAGAACAGGCGACCAGGCCGAAGCTGGCAACCAACATCACTAACACTATCATCATCATCTTTTTCATTGCGTCCCCTTTCATGGGACTAGTGGGAGAGGGCATTCTGCCCCCTCCCGGGTTGGGTAAAAATGTTATTACTTGCAGTCCGTTTCCGGGCTGCCGTCAATCTGGTAAGGAAGCTCATTACTTCGCCATTCAGCTGCAAGGGTTTTGCGGGCCTCAGCGTTGTAGTCAGCGGCCGTGTTCTGGCACTGCTGCTGCAAGCCGGTCAGTGTAACCTGACGGCTATTTAGCTGCTGGCCATAAATCTGCGCTGCAACCAAATCGTCAGCCGAAGGCTTTGGATTATTGGTTACAAAATCGTCATACGCTTTTTGGGCGTCTCCGATCTGCAGATCAAACTTCGAAATGTCCTGGTAAGACTGCTCGAAATAAGCCTGGGCACGAACGCGGTTCTCGGCGCTGTTGCGCTCGATTTCCACATTGCCGGCACCACGCGTGTCACTGGTCGTGACTCTAATCCCCCAAATGGCTATCGGGGCAACAAGCACGACTGCAATGAACACAGCAATTGCAATCTTGACTCGCCGGGGATCCCAGCGGTCAACTTCACTTTCCCACTTCTGTTCGAATTGAGACATATTTCCTCTTTCTTTTAGGTACAACTAGTGGTCCGCACTAGTAACGGTGTTCAAGGCTCATCGCCTTGTAGTGAGTAACGGGAAGTTACTAACTCCGCACTACAAAGTGATGATTTCGTATTGTCTCGTCTATGTAGCGAGCTAAATGATTGATAGTTGCTGCACACAAGACACAATACGATTTTTATTTGAGCGGTGTCTATTTCATTGCCTACTGGGTAACCGAGGCTATTTTCAAACTGCACCGTTCATATAAAAGTCATTTAATAAGATAATTATTTTAAGCAGCAAGCAGGACTCGCTGCCACCCTGAGTGGTCCCGTTATCCACTCACCACTCTGTTCGTTCATTTCTGTCGTGTCCAGCGCTTGGTGAGCTGATAATTCGGTTCCGGGGTTTTTTGCATAAAAAAACCGTCTGGCCGCGGACCGTAAGGCTTGTCCTTGGCGAAAACGGGAATTTTCGATACCTATAGCTTATTAAACTGTAACTAGAATTATAGCAAAAATTATATGCTTTGTCAAGTACTTTTTTAATAAAAGTATATTAACGGGCATTTATAATGGCAAAGAGCCAGGTACTGTTAGTCGTTTCAAATTATAGTATTTTACATTTTAAAACGGGACAAATAGGTCACTCGCGAGGCATTCTTGTTAAATAAAGGAAAAGGCGCCCATCTCATATTCGAGACGGGCGCCAGGTGGGGTTAATTTTTTTCATACTGCTCAGCTGACATTGTCTTGTAACCAGCCCAAGAAAAGACCTCGACCAACCCGGTACTGCCACGACGGCCGGTCTCGGCAAAGACGAAGCCCTTAGGCTCCGTTAGCCGTACGACCATGTGGCATGTCGTTATGCAGTGAGCGTTCGAGGTGCCCTTGCAGAGAATCTCGCAACCAACAGCTTCGATGCGACTGTAGTCACCACGGAAGCCGCCCCGGAGAGTTATGAGCATGATCTGCTCGTCATCCTCTATCGAAGCAGGAACGAGCAAAAAACCACCCTTCCGGGTTTTTATAACTTTGCTCTTGACTGTGTCAGCCGCCACTCTCGGGCAACTATAGCCGTCAGCAGTGGGTTCCGCATCAGCGAATACTGGCAGATACCCTTTCGCCACAGCCAGAAAGCCACGGTGACGCCAGCCGTTACCGCGGAAAGCGGCAAAGGGCTCATGCGACCAATGCCACGGCGTAGGCCGGTACGAATTGGTCTTCTCGGTTGAGTAAATCAACTTAACACTCACGGCGTCTCCTTGACGCTAGGGTATTCATATGTGTACACAGGGAATATCCCCTATCAGCTCATGATCTGGTGACCACAGGCTTAGTGCACGAATACCAACTACCTTGATGAGTAGCTTTTTGGATACCAGTTTTCTGATATGCAAGAAGCTACTCGCTAGTGTGGAGACTTATTCAAGATACGATTACAATTTTTAGCCTTTCAGCTTCGTCTATGTACTCAAATCCCATCTAAAATTTACTTATCATCTTGTCAAGGCGTCAATTCGTGGGACTTGGCCCATTCGAAGGGACTAATAGATAATAGCATAAGTATAGGCATATGTCAATAGCTTATCCTTTCAAGCTTGTTTGTGGCTGTTTTCAAGATTTAAATATAAGACATCCAGAGCTGTAGAGAAGGTACTCCTAAGATAAATCGTGCTGTTAGGATACTTATATATGTCTGTTAGAGAGAGAGTCTTATCTGTTGACTGGACAATGGGTATGAAAAATGAGTTTGCCCACTTATCTCCCAAATCGTGAAGCCCATAGGCGACGCTCAAGGTATTATCCAAGAGATCACAGTACTTTATCAGCTTAGCTTCATCCAATATGCCTGAAATTTTATTGAGGTATATCTCGGTGTCGCTATCTCCTTGGTAGTTCGTGAGGGAAACGATTAGATTAGTTGGCCTATCCCCAAACTGCTTCCGAAGTTCATCCTCGGTGACGTTAGTATCTTCCAGCAAATCGTGACCAAGAGCAGCAAGCATCATATCTGTAAATAGGCCATCAGCTGGCGCTTCTCCTGTTATGGTAAGGGTTGATTTGAGAATTTCCGCTACATTGGCACAATGCTGCCAGTACGGAACCTTTCCGGCGTTTCGGTATTGTCCAGAATGGGCATATTTAATTAAATGAAGCATTTGATCTGTTTTTGACATTTGTTCTTATCTTAAAATAACGTGCGGTAATATGCCAGCCATGTTTGGTATTGGTCATTATCTACTTCTGGGTCTCGACCAACGATCTTAGTGGGCGCATGCTCAAAATAGTCATCTCTGTTGGTGTAGTTAGGTAGTGGCAGTCCAGAACGCATCAGTACGAATGAGGAGATCACTTTTGCTGTTTTACCACAACCGTCTGCAAAAAAGTGGTGCGTCAGATCAATGTTATACTCCACCCAGGCTGCAAGCTCAACAGGGTCTTCATCTTTGCTACTGAGACGATCTGCTAATTCAGCATAGAATTTAGTCATAGCTGGCTCCAGCTCGGCTATCCTGGTATAAGGGTACTTATCTGAGTCAGCACCCTGACGTAATAGTACGCCATCTTTCAGTATACCGCCATTGATCTGGTTTGCTACTTGCACAACAAGCTGTCGGGCGGCCAAGGCGTCGATCTTGTCATCCCTATGCTCATAAGCGTATCCAATGGCCTGCTGAAAATTGCGGCGCGCAATCAAAGCTGTTTCATCGCCACCCAGTACATTCATCTGATCTACTTTTGTAGCGCTTGCAGAGGTGTCAACCTCGCCTTGAGCTGTGCGACTGGTTCGCAGTAGGTTACTAGTTGCTTGTTCTAGATAGGCTTCGAAGGAGGGAGCCTTATTTTCTGTTGATAGTAGCTCCATCTGTTCTACGGTAATACCAAGGAGTTGTGCGTGGTTTTCTTTGGCCCAGGCGATAGTTGAGCCTTCGCCAGGAATGAATGCGGCAATAGCTGCACAGTTATCTACATATCCAAGAGCGATTGAAGCTCGCAACCACTGCGGTATTTTGCCGCCTAGCACGACAATGCTGTCTGTATCTACTCCAGGTAGGGTTGTGGTGAGTAGGATATCAGGATGTATGGGCTCGTCAGGATTATGGGCCACTTCTACTACAGTGATTTTTTGTCCATTTCCTGCAACTCTCTTCGTTACGTTCCACTCCCAACCAGAGGCTGCGATACTCGGTTCATCTGAAATCGGTAGTTTCTGCAGCTCAACAAAGCCATTTGGCGAGTTGTATCTAATACCCGGCACATCAGCAGCGTTGAGCGCACATGCAAGGGCGACAATTTCCCAGCTGTTGGTCGGTCCATCTAGCCATACCTCTTGGTCGTGTGGCTGGCTAGCAATTTTTTCGTACAAACCCGGCACAGCTGATTTATCCAGGTTAGTGTTTGTAATCGTCTGGCCACTTGTTAGGTTGCGCTTAACCTGGGTCGTAGGCAAATCTACCCTCAGTGACGCCACATCAATCTTGAAGTACCCCTGATCTGTTTCAGATATTTCACGATTAGCTTTATTCTTCTCGACTAGGTGCTCAATGACTTCAGCCATCAGTTGTAATGTTTCTCGTCCTTCTGCTGGCTCACCACGCTCCAGGTGGTGTACTGATGCAAGAATTGGGTCGTTAGCTTCATCGCTCAACAGAAAGCCAGGGTCTCCAAATCGGTCTTTGTGATCTAGATAGTGACTATTGAGAACCGCTATGACCTCTATGCCTTTGGTCTCAAAAAACTTTTTCCACTCAGGTATTTCTGAGATGTCTCCGGCTAGAATGATAGCATGAGTAGCTCCTTCGACAATTTTAGAATTCTCTTCTGATGTACGACCACCAATATCGACTAACATCAGCGGCCCATTCCAATCTTGGACTGACTTCGTTGCCCAATCTACAAATTCAGGCGTAAAGCCACCTTTGCGCCGCAAAGCCACAACATCGGGGTCGTCGTAGTGCTTTTGTAGCCATGGACCCTCGCCATCGGGGCAAGCACTCATGGCATAGGTATGGTCTTTATCAAGATTATTGGTAAGTGCTTCAATAAAAACCGACTTGCCAGAATGAGGTGGACCACCAACAACTATCTTGATACCTTTTCTTAGCTTCTCTATACTGTTAGCTTGTACCGGTTCAGTTTTGACACCAGTGTCAGTTGACAGATCTGGAGTGCCGATTGTATTTTTGGTTATTTCTGACTCTGTTAATTTCTCGGGCATTTTGCTAGATTCCTTAAATTAATTCATTGCCATAATTGTACCGCATATAATGACTGTAAAGATATAGACTTCTTAAGATTATGCAGTTCTTTGCCCAATACGCTTTCCAAGCGTGCTTCTTCGGCCACTCGGACACCTCTCCGTGCGGGGTCGTTTAGAAAAATTCCAATTTTTTTGAAAGCCTGGCATGCACAACCGTACATAGCGTAACTTTTTAATATATAATCATAATATGAATTATCAAGAATCTGAATGGATACCAAAGCCTGAAGGTGGCTGGGAAAGGGCCAAAAAAAATATCCATGATGAATTAAAAGAAACTGTAGCCAAACAGTCAGAATCTGAATCAGAACCGGAAATAAAGAAATCTGTTTTAGAGCAAAATATTGAAATTCTCAATGCTCAAGGAGAAAATGGCAAAAATTTAGCCGTCTGGTATTTAAGGGCCGTAGAAATATACCCAGAACTCAAAGAGGTCTTAATAGCTCAAAGACCCGAGGGGGATGTGGGCGCATTTACCAGCTCTAAGTTTTCTGAAAACAATCAGACCGGCAGACATAAAGTAGTTTTAGATCTCACCCCTGACTCCGAACACAGGTATATGGAAGATTTTGATCACCGACAAGAGTCACTCAGATTGATTGCAGAAAGATTACGCATACCAAAAGAATCTTTAAACCGTAACTTATTCCAGGTTTGGATTTTACTTCACGAACTTGGTCATGTACTAGATTATATACACACAGACTCTTCTCCCAAGAAGAAGGAGGAATCTAGAGCCCATCAGATGAAGACCCTACCTATAGCAAATGGAAGAATTGAACGCCTAAGAATACCCGAGGTCAAAGCATACTTACTAGAAAATTTCCCAAATCTTTTTGAAGACCTAACCAAAAAATACAAAACTAAAATAACTGACTTCCCAGGTGGAATTATAGACGACTATGAGGATGTAATTAGACTCCAGGAGCGGGAATATAAAAGCCTAGCCACGGAAGTTTATGCCGATGACTTTGCGACTTCTATTCTGCTTAATACAAATTTTGATCATAGAAAAACACCTTAGTCGAGTTATTTTTTTCGCGCATCGCTCCACCGAAGCCAGTTGCAAGCAGCAGAAGAATGGTTCTCATTGTATCTATTCCTTTATAAAAACCCGAAACAAGTTCGGGTGTTTATAATGGCGGAGAGAGAGGGATTCGAACCCTCGAGACGGTTGCCCGCCTACACGCTTTCCAAGCGTGCTCCTTCGGCCACTCGGACACCTCTCCATATATACTCATCAATTATATTCTAACCTAGCAATAAACGCTAAAAATAAAAAACCCCAGCCACACTGGGGTGCGGCGGGGTGCTAGTTTTGGGCTTCAAATACCCGGCTCTCGCCTACTGTGATAATTTTGATATCGATAGGCTTGGGCGGTAGATTGCTAATAACTCCCCCTATGTCTCGGTAGTCATAGACTTTTACGCCAGCACCTATTAGATCTTCAAAATTACCAAAATTGGTAAAGCATACTAGGGTCACCCAGTGGCCAGCCTTGGCTAGACTCATAAGATATTCACCAACATTATTAAGATCGTTGGTCATTACATAGAAGTGAGCTAGCGAATTCTTTGGTGTGTTTTCTTTGAGGTATTCCAAGAGCTCATGGTCAATGTCGTGCTGGTAGGGCACATCTGCACCCACATCACCCTTGTTTTTGACACAAGCAGACCAGCCTGTTTGGCGAGTCATGTAGCTTACAAAGGCCTCTATCTTTGCCATGTTGTCAGCTCGAAAGTTAATAAACATTCTGCCCTTAAAGCTAATCTCGTGAAGGCCAACAACTTCTTTTTTGGCTGTCTTTGTGATCATCCACTCTCTGAGCCTTGAGAAGTTGGGCCTATCACCTCTGGTTGGGGGTCTGCCCAAGATACTATTTAGTGACCAGTCAATATTTGGCGCATCTAGTACGGCCACAACAACTGGGCTATTTTGGCCCATATAATTGAGCATTTCAAGCTGTTCAGCCGAAATACTATCTCCTATTGAAGGCATTTTACTTACCTCTAGCCTGTGGCAAAAGGGAATTTCCCTGCCCGGCAAATATAATACAAACTAATTACAGTATATTTGCCAGGTAGGGGCTAAAAAGGTGCATTTCTGTACCTATTTATACCACATATGTACTAAAATTACAACCTAATTGGGCTTTATACTAGCTTTTTCTTGAACTCTTCTACTAAGTCTACAGGTGTTGGGTCAACGCCATTGAGAATTGCCAGGTAGCCACTAACAAAATCACCCAGCAAGATTGTGTAGAGTATTTGCTGAATTTGGCTGGAGCCCTGGGCAGTTATTACCCGAGGCACAAATCCGTATTGGGCCAGCACTTCTTGGGTCACGGTGATTCTATTTTTGATATCTGCGCTGTCGCTTCCAGATGCAAGCACAATACTTGCAATGTTTTTTCTCTGTGGAAAAAGCCAGCCTTGCATTTCGTTGTGGTTGAGCTCGCTAAAAACATTACTATGGGCGATTTGCTTGGCATTTTCGTTTATGTCTATTTTCCATTTGTAGCTGGCGCTACCTAGATTTGGGCTTGAATATATCACCACTTCTTTGTCGTGCAGATCTAGCGCAATCTGCATGGCCATATTGTCTTGGGTAATATCTGGAGACCAAGCCATCTTGATAGTATCAAGATAGCTGGCAGCGTCTTCTAGCTCACTTCTTAGATCGCCACCCACGACCACCTCTAGGTCTTCAAGAATACATGCTAGAGCCTTAAGACTAGCAAATACAGCCAGCCTGGGCTGAGTAACGCTGGGTAGCTCAAGTACCATAGCGTCATCTTGGCGGGCTTTTTCAAGTAGTTTTCCGCCATTTGTAATACAGGCTATTTTACAGTTTTTTTCGTGTGCGTCATCGTAGGCAGCTAAGGTTTCGGCAGTATTTCCAGAGTAGCTAGAGATAATTGCTAGGGTGTTTTTGCCAGCATAGGCAGGCAGGCTGCTACCACGCACGCCCTCAAAAGGCACTGCCAGGCGCTCAAACAGCCAGTTTTTGACAATACTGCCGGCCAAGCCAGAGCCACCCATACCTGCAAAAATAACATTATTTATACCTTCAGCGTCTTTGGCTGTTAGATCTTGACGCATAGACTGGGCGTACTCTTGGCGTAGCTGGCCCGGCTGAGAGTCTATTACATCAAATATTTTTTGACTGTCGAGTTGTTGTAGTTTTTCAAAATTATTCATATCTCAATACTACACTAAATTTGCTTGTAAATAAAAATGACCCGCAGAAATATTTTCTGAAGGTCATGAAGTATGGTTTTGCCAAGCTAGTCTATCTGCAGGGCGATAATCTGCCCATCATGGTTGTAGCTTATCTTGGCTTCGAGCATCGCCTCAGCTTCTTGAAGCTCCCTAAGGCTTATTGTTTTTAGATCAAAGCGAGTATCTGGCTGAATACCAGGGTATTGGCGTACTATCTTTTCAAAGATAGCGGTTTTTTCTTTAGATTCGGCTATTGAGATACTCAGCTTTCTGAGCTGAAAAACACTCATTTTTGCCAGGCTCTCGATCTCAATTGAGTTTTCTATAAAATAGCTCTGACAATTACCTCTTTCTAAGACGCTTGCGTAGGCTCCACACCAGCGCCTAGCCTCTAAGAGCCCGTCTACTGTGGCTGTCTCTGAGTCTAGCAAGTCTTGGGGCTTAGCGCCGGCAATAGAAAACAGTACTTTGGTTTGCTCCCTATCAAGATAGATGGCAAATGCCGTCGTTCTAGTTAGGTATCTGAGCAATTTTTCTACGTAGCGCCTATCGCGCAAAGCTAGATCAGACTGCTCTTTTTCGTGAGCGTTTTCACGCTTCATTATTACTTTAATCAAAAACTTTATCCAGTTGTCTAAGACGTGGCTACTAATGTAGGTACTGACCCTAGTGATATCGTAGCTGTCTACTTGCAGCACGCACTCGCGCCAAGACTTGTTTTTGATTTGCTCAAAAAGCCAATCTTGATTGCGCACCAAATATATCATTTGGGCAATCTCTATGGGCTCACAGGCCATGATCTGATCTTCAGTATATGGAGTGATGCGTAGATGGTCACTCTCAAAGATTATCTTTGTGGTCTTTTTCAAGGCTACCTCCTGGTGCTTGATTGAAGTCATTTTGTAGGTGAGATCCTTTTTTCTAGGTGCGGGTATTTCTGCCATTACAATACAAGGCTTTAGCTATAATGTCAAGTAGATTAGATGTGGCTATTGTGGTGCTTTGGGGCTGCATGAGAATAACAAAAAACCACCATTCTTAGCTGGTGGTCTTGGCGGTATTAGTCTTTCGCACAAATTTCATTGACTCAATAAAATTTCTGGAAAAGAGACAAAACAAGATAGTGTTTATACTTTTTTGGTGTTGAGGGCTCGAGGAGCCAAAAGCATGAGCAGAAGGCTCATTTGAGGTCTAGCCTCTAGCTTTTGGCTCCTGGCCCGAATATGGCCTACTTGGCCTTAGACGCTCTCCATTCCTCGAGGGAAATGGTGGCCTTGGCCGTCTTCTTTGCAGGCTTGGCCTTGCGGCCGCTGCCACCTCCATAGAAGCGGGCCTCGATGCCTTTTAGGGTGCGGTGCACCCAAGCAAGGGTGTCGAAGTCGAGCTCGGTGGCTCGCTCAGCCTTACCCTTGAGCGGGTTCCGCACAGTCTGCCAGAAATTGGCATCCACAATGAACAGATCGATTTCGGCGAGCATTACGCTCACCTCATCGGCCCGTTCGTGAGCCTCCAACTTCATATCGAGATAGAGGCTGTAGGCCTCAGCTCGCTCACCGGCCACGGGGCTGGTGAGGCCGTCACAGACGGCCTTGCGGGCCTTGAAATTGAATCCGAGCTCCTTCAGCTCGACCCAAACCTCTCGCGAGAAGGTGTGGCGGTAAGCCGCCATCACCTTTGAAATCCCGTGGCGCAAATGCGCTGGGTTTCCCGAGAGCAGTAGGCGCGAAACCTGCTCCTTTTTGGCTGAGGTCATTTCTGCGCTGCCGTTGGCGAGCAGGTCCATGGCCTGCATTGCGAGCTCTTTGAGCTCGCCATCGGTGGTCTCTGCACTGAAAGTAAGTTCCATCATATTACTACCCCCTCCTGAGGGCCGCCAAAGATTCACGGTGAATCTAGGGCATATTACATTAACTTTGTGAAAAGTAATGCAGCTTTGCAGCACTGGCGGGCGTATGCATCTGCCCGGCCAGTGCTACAAAGCAACTGTATATGAGGAATTGGTCTTTACTATCTTGTTTTGTCAATGTATGACCCTTGGTTGAGACAAAGCCTCTTCAAAGGTTCGAACGGTAGTATAGCAAACAATTTAGTATTTGTCAAGACTATTTGGCATATATTATTGGCTGAATTACAGCTCTACAGGTGGTAATAAGGTATTTTTTGGATAAAAATGTTTTCTTTTTTGGACATAAAACATAGATAAATTAAAACCCCCATCTCAATATTTCGAGATGAGGGCATACTGCTATCTGTAGCTGAAGTTTTTTACTAGCGAGCTGGTATCTATTTCTAGGTTCAAAACAGCTCTGCAGCCAGGTGAAAGCAGCTGGTGAACCTCTACAAACCTAAGCTGGTAGAGGCGCCAGGCTTCGAGCCAGCTTTTTTTGGCACACAACAGCTGTAGCTCAAGACCCATCACTTGAGTAAAACGCCTCAGGTGGCTCTGGCTTTGACCAGATTCTTCAAGAATTTGCTGAGTTATACCGATGCTTTTTGAGGCCTCAGAGAGCTGACCTAGCTCTAGCTGAGCTAGTGCCCTGTCTGTATGGATAGCAACCAGGTGGTGATCTGTAAATGAGCTTTCTAGGCCTTGCTCGGTTTGTTCTAGGTAGGCCTGGGCAATACTTTCTTCACCGGTGAGTGAATATAGTCTGGCCAGCTTAGCCCTGGTAAGACTAATTTCTTGATGGTTGTTGGTCTCTAAAAAAATATCAAGACTCTCATTAAATAGGCGGTAAGACTCAAAATACTTCTTGTAGAGCATGTGGGCCTCACCTAGATCGCGCAAGGTAATAGCTGTGTTTGTGGCCATTACCTGTTGTTCTTGAGCTTGCAGGGCAATATTTAGGTTTTTTAGGCCTTCTTTTTGACGGCCTTCTGAAACAAAAGACAGCCCTAGCATATGCTGGCATTCGGTAGCGCTCAATACATCACTATCTTCTAAAAAAAGATCGTGAGCTTGCCGGTATGGTTTTATGGCTTTGTCGCCTCGACCAGCTACAAGTAGTAGGTCGGCAGTATTTTTTAGCTGGCTGGGGCCGGGCATTTTTCTCCTTTTGATGTAAGGTACAAATGGTTGTTAAGTATACCAGCTACCGGGTGCCGCTGTCTAGGGCGCCAATATAAAAAAGACTCTTTGTCATAGGGCACAAAAGAGTCTTTTTTATCTGGTATTCTAGCTTAGCACCAGCTTTTAAGCGAGAGCCAAAACTACATCATGCCGCCCATGCCACCCATGTCTGGCATGCCGCCACCGGCAGGGGCGTCTTTAGACGGCAGATCTACCACTGCAGCTTCTGTAGTAAGTAGCATTGAAGCAGCACTAGCGGCATTGAGTAGGGCCGACTTGGTGACTTTGACAGGGTCGATAATGCCAGCTTTGAGCATGTCGGTCTTTTGATTCTTGGCAAAATCCCAGCCTAGGTTTTTGTCACCTTTTCTAATGGTCTCAAGTATCACGGCAATGTCGGTGATACCGGCGTTGCTAGCTATCTGGCGAATAGGTGCTTCTAGGCTTTTTTGAACAATCACCACGCCTATTTGCTGCTCATCTTCTAGCTCAAGCTTGTCTAGAACCTTGCTGGCCTTAATTAGAGCAGCACCACCACCAGGCACTATGCCTTCGGCAACTGCGGCCTTGGTAGAATGTACGGCATCTTCTATGCGGGCTTTCTTTTCTTTGAGCTCTACTTCTGTAGCCGCACCAACTTTTATTACTGCCACGCCGCTTTCTAGCTTAGCGATTCGTTCGGCGAGCTTTTCTATTTCGTACTCGCTAGAAAGCTCACTTAGTTGAGCCTTCATCTGGGTGACCCGACTTTTAACGGCTTTTTTTTCACCCTTGCCATCTACTATTGTAGTGTTGTCTTTTGAGGCGATAACTTTTCTGGCTTCACCTAGCATTTCTACAGTAGCGTCTTCTAGCTTTAGGCCTATTTCTTCAGCAATAACTTGACCGCCTGTCAAAATAGCGATGTCTTCAAGCATTTCTTTTCTTCTGTCGCCAAAAGCTGGGGCTTTGATAGCAACAGCGTTAAAGGTACCACGTAGCTTGTTAAGAACTAGTGTCGTTAGAGCTTCACCGTCTAGGTCTTCGGCTATTATCACTAGGTCTTTTTTGCCTTCACCGGCTAGTTTTTCTAGAAGTGGCAAAAGCTCTTGTACTGAGCTTATTTTTTTGTCTGTGATAAGTATTGGAGCGTTTTCAACAACTGCCTCCATACGAGTGGCGTCGCTTACCATGTAGGGGCTAACATAGCCGTTGTCAAACTGCATGCCTTCAACAACTTCTTTGTCGAGCCCAAGAGTCTGGCCCTCTTCTACTGTTACTATTCCGTCTTCTCCAATAACTTTCATTACTTCGGCAATAAGAGTACCCACTTCTGGGTCGGCAGCTGAAATAGCAGCAACATTAGCTATTTCTGCAGATTCTTTTACTGGCTTTGCAATCTTAGTAAGCTCTTGGGCAACAGCTTGAGCAGCTTTTTCAATGCCGTGGCGAATCGCCATTGGGTTGGCTCCAGCGGCAACATTTTTGATACCTTCTTCAATTATGGCCTGGGCAAGAACGGTTGCTGTAGTAGTACCATCGCCGGCTTGGTCGTTGGTCTTGCTAGCAACTTCTTTTACTATTTGAGCTCCCATGTTTTCAAAAGCGTCTTCTAGCTCAATTTCTTTGGCGATTGTCACGCCGTCATTGGTAATAAGCGGGCCACCATATGATCTGCCAAGTACTACATTACGACCTTTTGGCCCAAGAGTTGTCTTGACGGTATTGGCGAGTTTGTCTACACCAGCCTTTAGGCGCTTGCGGGCTTCTTCACTACTGATTATGTCTTTTGCCATATTATTTTCCTTCCTTTACTATTGCCAAGATGTCTTCTTCTTTTACTATTAGGTAATCTTTGCCGTCTACTTTGACCTCACTTGGGCCATATTTGCTGTACAGTACGGTGTCACCAGCAGCGACCTCATCTACATCTTTGCCTATGGCTACTACCTTGCCTTCAGAAGGCTTTTCTTTGGCACTATCTGGCAAGATAATACCAGATGCAGTAGTTTCTTCTGAGTCTAGTTGCTGTAATACAATTCTGTCGGCTAGTGGGCTGATTTTCATTAAGTAATCTCCTTGGTTATTTTATTTCATTGCGACTGGAATAGAGAAATGATGAGTTTTTCTCGACTTCGCCCGTAATGAGCAGTAATAATTTTTCTAAACTGGCAGTCTAGATATGAGAGTGCCAGTAATTAGTTTAGTCGAGAGCAAAAGTATAGTCAAGCATAAACAAAACTATAAAATAAGTGTTATTTGAGTTTAGAAAATTAGCCTAAATAGCAGATCTTATTTGGCTGTAGCGAGACTTTATTTCATCTAGCTTTTGACTGTGGCTAGGCCGGGCTATAAGGGTGTCTGGGCGAATTCTTAGAAAGGCAGTTTTTGACTGCAAGCTGGGCTTGTCGGCAATATGGCGCAGGTGCCGTCGGTAGCCAAGATTGTCTAGGCTGTCTAGTCGTCTGCTGAAGCCTGTGAGTATTTTTGTATTTTGGTGTTTCCATGGGTAATTTGGCAGACTTTTGTAGATTAGGGGGTTATTTTTTAGAATGTTTAGCCAGACATCTTTGCCGTAGACTGGCTGAGCGAGCATGAACCACATTACCTGAGCTTGTGAGGAATTGCCCATTTTATCTTCAAATTTTAGACCAGCGGTAGTATAGAAATTGTCTAAAAAAATTGAATCTTTTTGGTTTTTGGTATTACGGCGCTTGCCCAGCAATTCTAAGGCGTAGTATAGACAGGCTTTTGTTATATATATTCTATTGGGCAGGGTGATGAAAATGTAGTGAGAGTTAGAGCTGGGTTTTTTGGTGTAAAACAGATCGTCGCTACTTACCAGTATAGACTTCACAAATGGCAAAAATCTAAAAAGTCGAGACCATTTTTGAGCTTTCTCTAGTCTTTGGGCTAGCTGTTTTTGGCGAGCAGCCTGAGATTTGTAGCTAATACTAGCTAGGCCATATTTTTTATTTTTGAGACTCTTGATCTTGCCTCTTTTGAGTAGCTTTTCAAGATGTGAGCGAACTCCTACTTGGCTGGCTTTGACAGGAATATACCATAGTATTTCTTCATCGCTTAGGGCAGTTTCAAAAACCGCTGAGTAGCAGAGTATGTCTATTATGGCCTCTCTTAGGCGCTTATCTGTTTCTTTGGCGTTGATCATTGTTTTATTATGTCAGACAAACAGCAATCAAAAAAGCCACTCTCTAAAAAAGAAAGTGACAAGGGTAAGGGAAGAGGGCGCGTGCCCAGGGTAGCTTAACTCACGGGAGGTAAACTAACACCTGGGCACTACCAAGTGCCCCAGCGCATTGGCGCCCCATTGCATGAGTCTCTGACCCCGCCTAGAAGTCAGAGACTCACATTTTGCAGTACAGAGTGGCAAATGCCAAAAGTACTGGGTGAGATTGGAGGTGTGGTAGCTTGGTACCGCGGCTTACGCCAAGGAGAGGATTGATACCAAGCTATTTTCCCACACCCCCGGTGCTGTTTAATTTTTCGCCAATAAGCGAGCCTTAAAGGCCGGCACCTACCGGTTACACCGAATCAAACAGCACGATTTTTAAAAAGTACGTGATAAAAGACAGAATTGACTGTCGGTTTATCTAACAATTTATTATATTACTTAAAAAACAAACATATGTCAAGGCTTTTGGCCCTTATTTTGTTGCCGTGCTGCGAGGACTTGGCTAGGTTGGTTTTGAGCCAATGTCTTTTTTTAGCTTTCTTAGTTTTTCTGCTAGCAGAGTTTTGTCGCGGGCTTCAATATTTAGTCTTAGATAGGGCTCAGTGTTGCTTGGGCGAGCGTTGAACCACCAGTCTCGGAAGCGCACTGTTAGGCCATCTAGGTGGTCTATCTCACCATCACCATACCGGCGCTCTAGTACTTTTATAGTTTCGGCGGGGTCTTGGGCCGAGAAGTTTAGCTCTGGTGAGTTGGCAAACATTGTTTTAAATGGGGCGGCTATTTCTGAAAGCGATTTGTCTGTTTTTGAGAGTATTTTTAGAAGCATTAGTGCAGCTATTAGCCCTGAGTCGGCATTGTAGTTGTCTCGAAAATAAAAATGACCTGAATGTTCACAAGCGAATATGGCCTTGCGCTTCTTCATTTGAGCCTTAATAAAACTATGCCCCACTCTGGTGCGAACAGAGTTACCGCCAAAACCTTCTATGGTGGCCGGAACTATATCTGAACATATTACGTTATACAAAACTGTCTCTGCAGGGTTTTTTCTAGTATATCTTTGGCAAGAATTGACCCAAGAACACTACCGCTCAAGAGCTCGCCTTTGTTATCTACCACAAAAGCTCTGTCGCCATCGCCGTCAAAAGCTATGCCGCAAGCTAGACCCTTTTTGACTACCAGCTTGCGAAGATCTTTGGTGTTGGCCTCTATAAGCGGGTTGGCGACGTGATTTGGAAAAGTACCATCTAGCTCTACAAAAAGACTTTCTATTTTTAGGGGAGTGAGATTGTGCAGATAGGGCAATACAATTGCCGCCATGCCGTTACCGGTGTCTGTAGCAATATGCAGGGGCTTGTCTATCTTGCCGACAATAGACAGGGCGTGGCGCACCCAGTCTTGAGTGATGTTTTGGGCGGTGATGCTACCTTTTTTGTGAAGTTTTTTGTAATTATCTTTTGAGATGTTTTGCTCTATCTCTAGCAAACCGCTGTCTATGCCAATGGGTACCACGCCTTGGCCGGTGAGCTTGATGCCATCGTATTGGCCGGGGTTGTGACTAGCGGTGATCATTGCCCCGCCAGCTAGCTTGAATTTGCCGACAGCAAAATAAATCATATCAGAAGTTATTTGGCCAAGATCTATGACTTCTCTACCCTGTTTTATTAGCCCGGCGATGATTGCATCTGCTAGCTCACCAGAATCTGTGCGCATATCTCTACCAACGGCAACCTTACCTTTTGGTACAAAATCTGCAAAAGCCCTGCCAATTGCGTAGGCAACCCCAGGATTTAGCTCGGCAGGGGTTAGCCCGCGAATGTCATAAGCCTTAAATATGTCTTTATGAAACTTCATATGCTTATTCTACCAAAATAAATTACTTTTCATCTTAGTGTATAGCTTTAAAAATTGTTTTTCAGTTTTCGCCCAGGTCTTGTACTTGGTTTTTGAAATGGGCAGATCCCAACAGCCAGTAAACTCAGTCACTTCTTCGTTAAAACCACGCTTGAACTGGTAGAGACCAGCTTGTGGGTGGCTGGCATCTTCTAGGTGAGCCTTGGGAGGTACCGCAACCATGTCATAGCGAGTAGCTCCCTGTTCTTTGGCCCAGAGCATGGCCTGCCATTGCAAAAAATACGGAGCCATAAGATTGCGCTTGAGCGGAAAAGACCCGCCATCTTTGTAGTAGCCTTTTGAGCCAAAGTGAGTAGCATAAATACCGGCCAAAACTTCACCTTCATGGCTGGCTATAAGTAGCTGACCAAGCCCGGCTTTTGCTAGCCCCTGCCAGTAGCCAGCAAAGTAGTCTTTTTGTCTCAAAAAAAAGCCAGCTCTTGTCTGGGTAGCAAGCATTAGATCATACATAAGATCGACATTTTCATCGGTCATTTCACGCCGCTCTACTGTGACTTCTTTGCGCTCAGCTAGCCGAATGTTGTAGCGGGTCTTTTGTTTGAAACCAGCAATAATTTCTTCTGGGTCTGGCTCAAGATCTACAAAAATAGTCGCCTTAAATTGTAGGTCGGCTTTGGCCTTAACCAAGCCTATTTTTTTCATATCTAGCTGGCCCTCTGAAATCTCTGGCTCAATTTTGACAATAATTGCCTTGCTGTCAAAGCGAGCCATAAAAGGCCCTAGTTCGTTACAAAACTCTGTAAAATGGGCCGTAGAATCATGCGTTGCTAGAAAATCTTTGAAAAACCCGGGTCCTTTAGAACAATAATAGATATTACCCAAAAAACTAGCTTGCTTTGAGCTAAGGCAGAAATACAATACATAGCCGGCTGATTCGTATATAAAGTAGTTGGGCTGCCAGCCAGCAGTTTTTTTGAATTCACCCCAAGCGAGCGAGTTATAGATGTGGCCACCGTCTGAGTTTTTTGTGACCAGGCTGTCCCAGTCTTTTATTTCTTGCGAAGTTGCAGTACGTATCACAGCGTTGGACCCTTTTTATTACTTGTCACTTCTGTTTTGGCTGGGTATGTAGATAGGTATAGGTAGGTTTTCATAACTGAATTCGATAAGTCGATTCGGTAAGTAGTTACGGCAAGAGAATCGTCATCCCCGAGCCGACACGTATTCGTGTTCGACATCGGGGATCCAGATAATGTTGGGCTGGAAGCAAGCCAGAATGTGGCTACGGCAGTAGGGCTCGCACCGCAACTCATGCCCTGCCACGCATTTTTTTGTAGGTGGTATAGAGCTGATATTTGGCTTTGTTTATGGCAATGTCGTAGGTGCCAATATTGGTCACTACTTCTCCCCCAAAGCCTTTTTTGAAACCTGTTAGGCCAGCCCAAGAGTGATCTGGCTGATCAGGTGGAGCTATTCCCCAGAAATCAAAATATTTAAGGCCGTCGGCCTTGGCGTCTATTATCATTTGCCAGACATTGCTTACCGCCGCCTTGTACTGCCTGTTTAGAATTTGATCGTTTCCAGTGTGCGCGTAGTAGCGGGTTTCGCCCCAGTCTATTATTAGCGAAATGCTAGCTGGGCTATCTTCTGCTGAAGCAATATAGAACTTGGCTATGCCCTGCTCAATTAAGCTCTTGGCCATTTTTTGGTAGTACCAGTCTGGGTGGTTGGTTATCTTGGCGTGAGTGGCGGTGTCTTTTAGGAGTTTTAGAAAAGGCCCAACAGTATTAAGGCTAGTACTCTGGGTGACTGATACTCCTCTTTTTTGGGCTGTATTAATTCGATTGCGGTGCCCAGACTCAAGCCCAGATCTAAGCTCTTCTTCTGATTTGCTGAGGTCTAGCACTAGTGTGCTGGAGGGCTGGACGTCGGCAATTTTTTTGGCACCTAGATCTAGCATTTGCTGATGCGTGACATCGCCTACCGGTTCTATTCTTATAAAATCACAATGCAGGTCACTTGCTTTTATTTTTAGAGAATCAATGGCTGTGGTGAGATCTGCCGTTACGTTTGGGTTATGTACCGCCAGCAAATAGTGTAGGCCTGTTACCTGCCTGTTGTAGGCTAGCCAAAACCAATCATCGCTAATGCCGTAGTATGGCTGTCTGCCAACAGAGGCTTGAAAGCTAGCCCACTCCACAGACTGAAGCACGTGGCCACCACGACCTTGAATAGTTTGATTCCAGTTATTTGGCAATTGCATAGAGTCTATTGTACCAGGTTTGGAGTGGTTTTTGTGGTACTATATAGGCTTATGAATAGGCTTATGAAAATTTTAGCAATCGAATCTAGTTGTGACGAAACGGCAGCAGCTGTGGTGCAGTCAAATGGTAAATATGGTGGTGACATTTTGAGCAACGTGATCTCTACTCAAATAGAAATACACGCGGCTTATGGAGGTGTGGTGCCAGAGGTAGCTGCTAGAAGTCACATAGAGGTAATAATAGGCGTGGTTGAGCAGGCTCTTAAAGAAGCTAACTGCGACTGGGCCGCTATAGACTCCATCGCGGTGACCAAGGGGCCAGGCCTAATTGGCTCACTTCTAGTGGGGGTATTGACCGCCAAGACTCTTGCAATAGCCAAAAATAAGCCACTAATTGGTGTGAATCACATATTCGCCCATGGGTTTGCGAGTTTTTTGACAGAAAATAAGCCTGAATTTCCATTTCTAGCCCTAACTGTTTCTGGCGGCCATACTGCCCTATCGCTTTACCATGAAGACCTTGAGCGAGAAGTTTTGGGCGAGACCCTAGACGATGCTGCAGGTGAGGCTTTTGATAAAGTAGCCAAGCTACTAGGTCTTGGCTATCCTGGGGGCCCGGCTATTGGCCAGGCCGCCTTAACTGGTGACCCTACCAAATACAAGTTTCCGGTGGCTAGACTTGGTAGCGAAAGCCTAGACTTTAGTTTTTCTGGCCTAAAAACAGCTGTGCTGCGCCAAGTGCAAGAAATAACCGGTTTTACACCAGGCGATGCTAGCCAACATCACTCTGGCTTAGTCAATAATGAAAAAAAGCTTGCCAAATCATACCAGCTAGACCAACAGACTGTTGCAGATATTTCTGCTAGTTTTCAGGCTGCCGTTGTCACTGCCCTAGTCAAAAATACTCAAAAAGCCTGGCTCAGATACCAACCAAAAAACCTAGTAATAGGCGGTGGAGTGGCCTGCAATAGCTACTTGCGTGAAAAAATGCTTGAAGTAATACCCGCTGCTATATTTGTACCGCCGGTTTTGTGTACAGACAACGCCGCAATGATTGGCGCTCTAGCATTGCAAATGGCCCAAAAAGGTCTTTATACCAAACCGAGCCAGCTGGTAGCTGACTCGAGTTTAGAAATTATTTAGATATTATCTTAGAGGCTTGAGGTGTAATTTGCTAATTAGAGCTAGCTTTGACTTGACCTAACAAAACAAGCATTTCATCTATTCTTGCTTTGGCTTTTTCAAGATCTGCGAGATTTTTTTCTTTGCCATCAATCTCTACTCTCATATCAGCAATTTGGGCTTCTATATGTGCTAAATCTGCTTTGGCCTTGTTGAGTATCTCTTCTACCCCTTTGTCGATGCTGTCTATGCTGTCTTGGGCTTGGTTTTCGCCAGTCCCAGTGTCTGCATTTGCTACTTCGCTGGAGTCTGAGTCTAGCGTTATGGCCGGCTTAGTTTCTTCTTCGTTTTCTGAGCTGGCTATCTTGGCTAAGCTATCTTCGTCTGCAGATTCAGCTGATTCATCGCTGGCATGGTCATTTGTAATCTCTGGCACAGCTTGCTCGCTGGCGTCATCTGCGTCTTTTGCGGCGTCATTGGTAAGTTCGGCAGTCTCAAGTTCGGCAGTGGGCTGCTTAAGTTCATTGCCTGGGTCTGGCTTGTACTCAACAACTGGCTGAGTAATTTGCTTAATTCCATCGGCTGGCGATTCACTACCTTCAGTACTAGCAACATCGGCAGAAGCATCACTTTGAGCTAGTGGGTCTGGAGTGGCGTCTTTGTCAGTATCTGTTTGTGATGCACCACCAAGCATTGCAGCAGCCTTATCGTCTGAGCTAGCATCTGTCTCTAAGCTTGAATCTTCAGTAGTCTCAGAAGGAATAGCCATTGGGTCTGGCATTGTTTCTGAAGAATCGTCAGCTGCAGCGCTAGTAGGCTCAGTGGCTTCGGCAGCAGGTGAGACATCAGCTTCTGGAGCTACAGCGTCACTGGTAGTAGCAATTGTTTCTGCTGGCACTGGTGCAGCGGGTGGAGCTTCTAAGACCGCTGTTGCTCCACCGGCATCTGCGGCTGCGCTTTGCTTCTCACCCATTAGACCCATGGCGCCCATGCTACTGTCACCTTCGGCCATAGGTGCGCGCTGGTCCCATTGCTCATCGATCTCTAGTGGGCTGTAAATATCTTTTAACACTTTGCTTACTCCTCTTTTATAGTTTTTTGTAATAGTTATATGTATTGTACCTAAGCATAAGCGTGCCTGTCAAATAAATGGTTGCTTTTTATGTATTTGGCAGCATTATTTATTTGGCCTGTGAGCCTGGCGCCGTCACTCGTACACCAAGGCTCCAAAAAATGCTACAATTAGATTTATGAATACTGCAGAAATGCCCAAGGCTTATAACCCAGCCGAATACGAAAATAAAATATCTGAACTTTGGGAAAAAAACCACGCCTTTGAGCCTGATTCTGGAGTAAAAGCTCAAGCTGGCGATAGTGCGGCCCAAAACAGCCAGCCTTTTAGTATTGTTATGCCCCCACCTAATGCCAATGGAGTATTGCATGCTGGTCACCTGATGTACGTAGTAGAAGATATCGCGACTCGATTCGCTCGTATGCAAGGCCGCCCAACTCTGTGGCTACCTGGTACAGATCACGCTGGTATTGAAACACAATACGTGTACGAGAAGGAGCTAGCCAAAAAAGGCCTTTCCAGATTCGATCTCGGGCCCGAAAAGTTTTATAACGAGGTAATGGCTTTTACGAAAAAGCACCAAGCAGGTGCACTGGCAGGCTTTAAGTCGATGGGCTTTTCTGCAGATTGGTCTAAGCTCAAATTTACCCTAGACGAAGATATTATTGATGTTGTCTATGATGTATTTATCCGCATGCACAAAGATGGTCATATCTATAGAGGCAACCGCATTGTTAATTGGTGCCCACGCTGCCAGGCGGCTTTTCCAGATATCGAAACCGAGCACATCGACCGTGATGACGCTATGTACACGCTTGATTATGGCACAATCAAAATTGCCACCACCAGGCCAGAGACCATCTTTGCCGATGTGGCAGTAGCAGTCAATCCAAAAGACCAAAATTACGAAACCTTGATTGGTAAAACCGCCACTATCCCACTTGTCGATAGAATTATTCCTGTTATTGGCGATGAGCACGTTGATCCCGACTCTGGAACTGGCGCACTTAAGGTTACTCCGGCTCATGATAAGAACGATTATGAAATTGGGCTGCGCCATAACTTAGCCGAGATTAGTATTATTGATGAGCAAGGCAAAATGATCAATGTTCCAGAGGAATTCGCGGGCATGGCGGTACTAGAAGCCCGCCAGGCTGTTGTTGCGGCTCTACAAAAAGCTGGCAAACTAATCAAGACCACCCCCCTAACCCACGCAATAGCCACTCATGACCGTTGCGGAACACCGATTGAATTAATTATGTCCGAACAGTGGTTCTTGCGCGTGAAAGAGCTCAACAAGCCCGTAATTGATGCTCTTGAGAACGACAAAATAACCATCTACCCTTCTAGATACAAGCGAGTTGCGCTTAATTGGCTCAATCAAGAGCACGACTGGTGCATATCTCGCCCTGGCTGGTGGGGAATTAGAATTCCGGTCTTTTACAAGACTAGCAACGATCCAGATAAAGATGCCTATATGATCACTAAAAACGAAGCTGAGGCTACCCAGTACTATGGTGCGGGCAATTATCGGGCTGAAACCGATACATTTGATACTTGGTTCTCGAGTAGCCAGTGGCCCTATGCCACGCTCATGACATCTGGTGAGGGCGATTTCAACAACTTCTACCCTACTAGCCTTATGGGTACAGCTGCCGAAATCCTGCACAAGTGGGTCACACGCATGGTGATGTTCGGAATCTATGCAACAGGCAAAATACCATTTGAAAAAGTCTATTTGTGGGGCACAGTTACCGATGAAAAGGGCCAGAAACTTTCTAAATCCAAAGGCAACTATGAAGATCCTATGCAAATAACCGCTAAATATGGCACCGATGCTCTACGAATGGCTCTCTCGATAGGAATAACTGCGGGTAATAATGGCTCTCTGCACAACGAAAAGGTGCAGGGCTATCGAAATTTCTGCAACAAACTCTGGAACGTTGCTAGGTTTATAATCGCCAAAGTTCCAGAAGACACAAAGCCTTCCGATGTAGTGCTGCACTCCCCTGCTGATCATTGGA
>Ga0114969_10000403_pt1 | contig 36994 bp, 30 predicted proteins | sample M_130807_MF_Meta_FD_87316 | JGI IMG/M metagenome (GOLD analysis project Ga0114969, IMG submission 87316) | Freshwater microbial communities from Lake Montjoie, Canada to study carbon cycling - M_130807_MF_MetaG | ecosystem: Environmental > Aquatic > Freshwater > Lake | place: Lake Montjoie...
GAAGGGAAGAAGGGAAGAAGGGAAGAAGGGAAGAAGGGAAGAAAGGAAGAAAGAAAGGAAGAAAGGAAAGATGCTGTCTTCTGTAAATATATATGACATGTTTTTTATTTGGTTGATATATAACCCTAAAATGTAATATTGCTGTTAGAAGACAAATATACATCATGACTAGTATTTAAGTAGTTTTTTACCAATTGTATACATTTATATACAAATGTTATAAAGAAATGATTTAAAGTTAAAATGTTATAATATTTTATACTAACCCTTATATAACCATTATATAACAACTAATAACTAATAACAAGAGATATAAATAAAATGTTGAAATCTGATATCAATAATAAATCCAATAATAATCCCAATAATAATAGTAAGAAAAATACTAATAGTAACAAAAATAATAGTAATAATAAAAGTAACAAGCAACCAAGCACGCGATTTAATTTTGTGAATGATGAACCAAAGAATAAACCAGACGTAAAAGTAGAACCAAAGGTAAAAGTAGAACCAAAGAATAAACCAGACGTAAAAGTAGAACCAAAGAATAAACCAGAAGTAAAAGTAGAACCAAAGGTAAAAGTAGAACCAAAGGTAAAGAAATCAAATAATGATAATATTTTTATTCAAAAGCCAAAAAATGACAGATTTAATATGGCAAAATTAACTGAGGAAGAACCATTATTAAGGAATGAATTAGATTATTATATAAATAGAAACCCGGTTACTAATCGTATTCCTACTATTTTTGCGAATGTGGCTGTAAATAATAAACCAATTGAAAATAATAAAGATATACAAGTAGATGTAAATATAGAACAATTTCCTGAGCTTAACTTGCGATGTAAAAATAAAACTACTGTTGAAAATGAAAATGACAATCAAAACAGTTACAAAAAAGCAATCAGACATGAAAATATTGTAGTTCAAGATAAGAGACTTATTGTAAAGCCTGGATGGGTATCTATCGTTAAACACAAATCAGGTAAATCTGATATTATTTATGGACCTAAAACAGAATATCAAAAGAAAATAGAATATTTAAGGACAAATCTTAATCATCAAATGGGACTAGCAATTTCAAATATGGAAGAACGCTGGATAAGACATGAACAAATATATAATAGTCTACATGGCGAAAATGCTTTTAACGAGCGTTATGGATATGTTCCTACATGTGACCTCGATGATTATAATAATTACAACAATTTTGAAGATGATAGTGATTATGAAACTGAGTAAATAAATAGATAACTGATAATAGGTTTAAATTTATAATGTATTATATGACACAAATATAATACACTAATGACTGACTATAGAGAAACTGAAAATAAAGAAACTAATAATAAAGAACTAATTACAAGATTTGATGACAATTTAGATTATACATTTGAAGACCTAGATACATCTTGGCTATCTGAATTTGAAAAAATGAATAAAGAAAATCAAATATGTTACACTGAAAATTTATTATTTGTAAAAGTAAATTATATTTATGTAAATTGTAATCAAGAAATAACAAATATAGGTGAAGAAAAGTATTTTTTTAAGAAAATCAATACAATGACAAAAGAAGATTTGATTGGTCTTATTAAACGCAGTAATATTATAAATCATAGAAAATATTCATTGCTATCTATTTTAAAATACAATATTAATATTGAACCGCATAATTTAAAGCTGTTTTTTAAATCTAAAACAAATATTGGAAATACTTATTTACAATCTATAAAAAATATTGATGATATTGTGTTTGAAAAATCAATCAATGTATTTCATGATTTAAATAATATAATAATTATTTTTATAGAAAAAGATAGTAATATAAACAAGGCTAATTCTGGTGTTTTAAATGCGACTAAGCGTATATATATAAATCAATTTAAAAAATATGGTAACAATAATGGTAACAATAATGGTAACAATAATGGTAACAATAATGGTAACAATAATGGTAACAATAATGGTAACAATAATGGTAACAATGTAAGATATAAAAAGACTCGACGTAACCTATTTAAAGATAACTTATAATATTAATGTATCATTAAAAATGACAGCACTTATTGGAGCACTTGACAATTATACATCTACTCAAATTGGAGAAAATGGACATACTGAATATACATGGTCTAACAATATTAAAGAACGAATTCTTCAATTGAGTTTCCAATTAACACGAACAAAAGATGCTAGTGTTTTATCCAAGCAAATTGACAATTTATTGATTGAATTACAAGCAAGAAAACAGTCTAGTAACCTAGATAATAAAGAATATAATGAAGAATATAATGAGTATATGACGATTCTATATAAAATGATTGGACATACTCGTGACATTATTGATGGAAAAGGTGAATATTCATTATCATATATGCTGTTACATTCATGGGCCAAAAATGTTTCAGTTGAATTGGCACAGTTCGCTCTAAAACAGTTTGTAATTTTAGATGATAATGAAAAGTTACATCCTTATGGCTCGTGGAAAGATATTAAATATTTATATAAATATTTTTCATATAATAATATCCAGTGTCCTAGTTTGACAACTTATGGAATTCAACTGGTAAATAATCAGTTGCGTATTGATTCATCCGAATCAAATAATTTGTCTCTTGTTGCGAAATGGGTGCCGCGTGAAAAGTCGCAGTTTTCAGGATTGTTTACTGAATTAGCTACTAACTATTTTTCGCATTATTTGATTACTGCGAAAACAGATATAGCAAAAATCAAGGCTATTTCAAAGGCAAAGATGGATTATCGTAAGATAATTTCAGAATTAAATAGGAAACTAGATACAGTTCAAATAAAGCAGTGTGCTAATACTTGGGAACAAATAGAGCCAGAAAAGCAGACATCGATTACAATGCACAAGCAGAAAAAAGCATTCCTAAATTTGAGCAAGGATGGCACTAAAAAGTATGAATTAGATGACCGTGTTAGATGTGCTCAACATTTTGAGGAATTTGTTGCGAAAGCAAGTCGAAATGAATGTGAAATTAAAGGGAAGCGAATCGGTCTCAATGATTTCACGAAAGAAGCATTGAAGTTGATTGATGCTGGTAGTATAAATGGACCAGAGGCTGATATATTGAATGCTCAGTGGCTCAATAATTCATCACAAACAGGTGCTCTTGGGAAGATGATTGCGATGGTTGATGTTTCTGGGTCTATGGATGGCGAACCGTTACATGCGGCAATTGCGCTAGGAATTCGTGTGGCAGAGAAGTCTATGCTAGGTAAGCGAGTTATAACATTCAGTGCGTTGCCAACATGGGTCAATCTAGATGGTTATGATAGTTTTGTTAAAATGGTGAATAAGGTCAATCAGTCAGATTTTGGTCTGAATACGAATTTTGCTAAAGCACTAATGCTAATATTGGACGCTATTGTAGAAAACAAAATGGGCGCAAATGATGTTGAAGACATGGTTTTGGCTATTTTTTCAGATATGCAAATTGATGAAGCAAAGAATAAGGGTGATAATAATGATAATGATAATGATAATGATACAATGATGGAGTTTATTGAGAGACAATATTCAGAGGCTGGAATAAAGGTTTGTGGGAAGCCATATAAGTCACCTCATATTTTATTCTGGAACCTACGTTCGACATCGGGATTTCCATCTTTATCGCTACAAAGGAATGCGTCGATGATGTCAGGTTTTAGTCCGGCATTGTTGAATCTATTTTGTGATGAAGGTCTCGCAGCGATTCAAAGTTGTAGTCCATGGTCGCTACTAACTAAAGCATTATCTAATGAAAGATACAATGTGCTAGATAACAAGATTAAGGAATTTTTATAATAAAAGTAACAGTAACAGTAACAGTAACAGTAACAGTAACATAAAAATTCGTTTATTAATAGTAAAATTATTATTAATATTAATAATAGTAATAATAATGAGTTTATTTTTAAAAATCCCCAAGGTAATTTTTCAAACATCTAAAACAGAACAACCAGAATATGTAGTTCAAATGATAAAAACTAATTCACCAGGATGGGATTACATTCATTTTACAGATGATGGTATATTTAATTTTTTTGAAGAAAATGCTTTAGACGAATTTCCAAATATGAAGGAAAAATTTTTGTCAATTAAAGCTGGAGCACATCGAGCAGATTTATTTAGATATTATTACTTATATATTAAAGGTGGTGTATTTATTGATTCTGATGCGATTATAAAGCAAGATATAAATATTATAGCCAAAGATTATGATTTTTTTTCTGTAGAATCGACTTATTTTAGAGATACTATTTTTAATGGTTTCATTGGAACTACTAAGAAAAATATAATAATTTATGAAGCATTAAAACATGCGTACCATATTGATGTATGTGAATTAAATAAAGACTATATGACATTCTGTAAACAACTAAGAGAAATATATGATATTAATAAAACAGGACAAAACACACTTTTGTATTTGGAAGTAGAAAATAATGAAAAATCCGCCAAAATGATTAACAAAAAAAATGAAACTGTATTAATTCATTATTATTTTGATAAAATAGTTCCTGATACAAATAAATACAGACTACGAATTAAAGAAAATATTAAACCAAAAATAGGTATTACTCTTAGTTTTCCAAAAAGCAAAGCTGATTTATTTTGTAATGGAATAAAACAAAATGCTCTATTTTTTTTTATTTTGCTTTCGAATATTAACAAATATGATGTTTATTTTATAGTTGATAAAAAATCAATAGAGAATGAAACCTTCTTACATGAAATGAAATATAAATATATACAATATGATAATATAGAAGAAGTTGGATTTAATATAGTATTTTCATTTGATTTTTTGTTACCTCAAAACATAAATACATTACTGAAAGAAATTGGAACAAAACATATATTTTATAATTGTGGAAATTTGTATATTATGGATTCTGAAAATTGTTTATTTGAAAATAAAGATGGTAATTATGCTATGTATACTAGATATAATTATTTTGATGAATGCTGGAATATACCACAAATGACAAATACAAATCACTTTTATTTAAAAACTTTGTTAAGATGTAATACTGTAAAAGAGGTGCCATTTATATGGTCTCCTGAATTAATTGATTATGAAAGAAACAAGTATAAAAAACGTTCAGAGCGTAAATCTATTGCTATTTTTGAACCAAATATGAGTATAATGAAGTGGGCTTTTCCGTCTGTTTTAATATGTGAAAATGCTTATAGGGATTTTAATATCACTGATAAAATTAATAAAGTATATATTACAAATATTACTACAAATCCTGAATCAAAAAAAAAGTTTAGTTTGGATAATTTTAATAACTTAGTGAAATGTTTAGATTTAAAACGAGACAATAAGTTAACAATTGAAGCTAGGCATAATTCTTTATATATTATGGCAAATTTTGCCGACATAGCAGTTTCACATACTTGGGAAAATTATTTGAACTATTTGTATTTTGATATGGCGTGGATGGGGTGGCCAATAGTTCATAATGGAAAATTTTGTAAAGAAGTAGGGTATTATTATGACGAATTTAACTATGAAATGGGTGGAAATATGTTAAAAGATGTTATTTTAAATCATGATGAAAATGCCGATGAATATTTATTAAAAAATCGGTTATACATGTTGAAGTATTTACCAACAAATAAGGAACTAAAAAAAAAATATGAAGATTTAATAACCAGTTGTTTGGAATCTGAATAAATAAAATTGATTTTATTATTGTTTATTGTTTATTGTTTTTAAAAGCAATAAACAATACACAATAACAATAATCTAACAAATAAAGTTTATATGTTTTATATAGCATCAACGCGTTTCAATAATGAGACCTATAATGAGAATATATGTTATAGAGGGAAGTCTTGTATTCCTGTTATTTATGGCACAAGTATTCGTATACAAGAAAAATATGATATTGGAACATTGTTGTTTGTTGCCGAAATGAATAATGAAGAGAACCGGATAGAAGGCATTGGATTAATTCGAAACACCCAGGTTTATGATAAGAAGCATACCATTTATTCTAACAGCGACTACAATCGGTATCTATATAAGGGCGACTGCTGGATAAGCCGCGAGACCATTTTGGATAAAGATGATGAAATTGCCAAAATATGCGACACTGTTTTATTCAAGGGTAAGTCTAATTTGAAGAGACTTTCCGGCATTTCGGTTCTGACGGCGCAATTATTTACGAATTGGGATTACAAGTTGTCTGTATTGAAGGAGAAAATACGCGTGTTATTTATCAGCGAGTTTTCCGGGTCTTCTTCTTCTTTAAATGGGTTTAATAATAATATATTATTATGCGAAAACAACTTAAAGAGCGAGTTTACCGATTCTGATGAAACATTTGAGATAATAGTTCCGGTTAAAAGACGACAAATAAATGACTGTAATTTAATGACTATAAAAAATAATATATAAAAATATCATTATTTATTAATATATATGTCCAAAAATACAAATACAACTGATTTAGATACAAATATAAATAACTATACGGTTCCAGAAATGTTATCTATATTGGGTTTAGGTAATGACCCAACGGATGAAGATATAACAAACACTACAAATACATTTATAAACCAGGCTAATAAATCTGGCAATACAGACATATCTAATTTTTTCCAGGATATGCAAACAACACTGCTGTCTTATAATAATGGTGATGAAAATGGAGATGAAAATGGAGATGAAAATGGTGATGAAAATGGTGATGAAAATGGTGATGAAAATGGTGATGAAAATGGTGATGAAAATGGTCAGGCTGAAGAGTGGTATCAGAATGAAGCATTAGAGCAGAGTGACTCAGTTCAGAAAGATAAAGTAACAAATCGGCGTCAAAAAGTAGATATATACGACAATGAACATGCGCCAATGAATAGAGAACAATTAGGTATTAGTAACAATTTTCAAGTCCCGGTTTCACAAGATACATTAAATCCTAATTTAAAAAATGTTACATCACGGTTTATTGTTTTAGACAGCCAATTTAGACAATCAACTGGAGGCGTAGACACAATATCGACTGATTATACACTTGATTTATCGGATCCTCTAACAGATGCGCTATCAATGCGATTATATTCTATACAGATACCATTTACATGGTATATAATTGACACCATGTATGGTAACACATGTTTTTGGATTACTATTCCTTACAATACAATAAATAATTTTTTGTATGAAATTAAGGTGTCTTTTACACCGGGCAATTATACATTTACATCGTTTCAAACTGAATTTGCTGCTGCTATTGGTAGTGCGGGGATTACAAATCCGGGTGCCGGTGCTACACCATTAATTTTCATAAATACAAATAGTGCCAAGGTTACAATAAATTTGAATGGATGGGTATACACAGACCCAGATACTAGTGCCGTCATACCAATTACTGGTATAACAGAGAATACTGATATATTTGACCCAATTCTTAATCCATTTTTTGTATTTTTTGACTTTGGTGGGCGCCTTAATTGTCTTACTAATGGTTCTGGATGTGCTGCGCAAAATATGACATTTAATGGTACACTGGGCTGGATAATGGGATTTAGACTGCCGATTGTCCCTATTTTTAAAAGTCCTGGTAATAATGCTGTTGGTATAATCAACTTACAAGGACCAAAGTATTTTATTATTGTTTTGGATGACTATAATCAGAATCATATAAATAATGGTTTAATCTCTATTACTGAATTGTCTACTAAGCTACCTATTCCATCTTATTATAATACATCGCAACCTTATATATGTATTCCAAATGTGTCTAATCCATTTTCCAATGCGTCTGGTTTAGATGCGTTATCATTAGGGTTAAATCCAAATTCTGATAAATTAGATGCGAGTTATGGTCAACGACAAGTTGTATTACCATCAGCTCCTAGAACACTTACTCAGGCACAATTATACACTATTAATGAAATAATAAAAAACCGGGAAAAAAATACATCTTTTAGAGGGAAAGCGCCGACCAATTCAGACACGTTTGCTATTATACCGATAAAACTTGGTTCAATGAATACAGGTGATATATACACAGACTTTAGCGGCTCATTACAAGATAATAGCCGCATATATTTTGGTCCGGTAAATGTGGACAGAATGCGGGTAAAATTAGTAGATGACCGTGGCTACACTGTTAATTTAAATGGTGCTGAATGGTGCTTCACAATTGTTGCCGAGTGTTTGTATCAGTATTAATTATTTTTATATAAAATTGAAGGTATGTTTTTTATATAAAATAAAGGTATATATATATATATTAAAAATATAAATTTAGAATAATATAGTAACATGAATAATGATATTATATATGAACTTAATGACAATATAAATGAATTAAACAATCTTATTGATATTAACTTTGATAATATGCCAATAAATCTAACAAATATAACACACTTGGTTGGTTATATGACACCGTCAATTATGTTAGTTGTAACGATTTGGCTTTTAAGAAATAAGATGAATTATTTGAAGTTCTTTTTTTATGGTTATATAATAAATATTGTTGTAAATTCGCTATTAAAATGGTTCATAAAAGAGCCTAGACCAGTAAATGATTGGAAAATATTACAGCTAGGCATTACACATACTAAGCGTATTGGGTTCGATAAATATGGTATGCCGTCTGGACATGCGCAACATTGTGGATTCATGTTGGCATTTATAACGCTTGTTTTTGAAAGCCCATTAGTGACAGGGTTATATTCTATTTTATCATTCATTTGTTTATATCAACGCTACTTGTATCAAAACCATACATTGTTACAAATTGTTGTTGGTTTTGGTGTTGGTCTAGGAGTAGGATATTTATTTTACGAATTGGGAGCAAAAAAGTTGGTTGGGAATATTAAAAGGAGACCTGATGATAATGCGCCTTTGTAATTTATAATTGTAGATTATTTGGTTATTTGGTTATTTGGTTATTTGGTTATTTGGTTATTTGGTTATTTGGTTATTTGGTTATTTGGTTATTTGGTTATTTGGTTATTTGGTTATTTGGTTATTTGGTTATTTGGTTATTTTTGGCAACTGTATGGCATACTTGAAAATATTAAAAATATCAAATCGCTTCAACTCTGGTAATTCTTCACATACATCTGTTTTTGTGCCTCCTATTTGGTTATTTTTCTGTGTATATTTATGTCCTTTCTGTTTTATATGTTGACGCCTAAGTGTTTTCCCTTTATTTTTGTTATTATTTTTGTTATTATTTTTGTTATTATTTTTGTTATTATTTTTCTTTTTAGTCATATTATTCTGTCTTATATATAATATAGAATAATATGTATCATTTTTTTCTTATTTTTATTATAATCAATATTGCGATTATTGTAATTGTTAATATATGTATGTATAAAGAACGCAAAAATCTAGTCTTACAAGAAGGACTAACTAACAATAACAATACAACCATTATTTTAATTGGCGATAGCATACTAAATAATAGTAATTACATTTTAACTCAGGGTAAATCAGTGCCTGATTTAATTAAAGTGGGAAACAACGACACCCATCTTTTTGCTAAAGATCATGCTGTAATCACAGATTGTTACACACAAATTGAACAAATACCTCTAGCAAATGATACAGAAAATACCTATATTTTTGTTTCTGCTGGTGGAAATAATATATTAAATGGACGAACTAACTTGTCAAATGAAATAGTAGACACTTTTTTTCAACAATATTCCACATTATTAAATTCATTGAAAACTAAATTCCAAAACAGTCAAATATATTTGTTAAATTTATACTATCCATTAGATAGCCGTTTTACAAATTTGTATCCATATATTGACCAATGGAATTCACTACTTTCAGAATTTTCGGATAATAATGATTTGGAAATCATACAAACTAACAAAATGATTATTTCAAAGGGCGATTTAACAAATGCGATTGAACCCTCTGAAACTGGTGGTAAGAAAATTGCGAATGCTATTTTGAATATTAGTAAGTCTTAAATTTGTTTAGACACGATAGTAAATCATCATCATATACCCCTTCATAAAATTCCATGTTAGATTTTTTCCATTATCTTCTGACCCTTTAAATTGCCATTTGTAATCTGAATTAATATGTTTTTTCCAGTCCATAAATACTAGACGATGATAGCTCATGCCATCGTATGCCATTTCCTTGTTTTCACATGTTAATAAAGATGAAAAATGCTGCTTATTTGTATCTCTAATAACACAACTATCAAGCGCATATTTATTATCATTTAAATAAAAACTAATAGGTTTGTTAGTTGTTGGTGTTTCATCGTTGAAGAATTCAAGAACAATTACATGTGGCGCATGTTTATTTTGAGTATTTTGAGTATTTTGATTAGGTTGTGTAATTTGTTCAACAATTTTATCTCTCCAGTTTTCTTTTACATTTTGAAAAAATGACACTTGTAGGTCTTTGTTATTCAAATAATTAATTAAACTCAAATAATATCTCATAGGATTACCGGCTTCATCTATGTCCTTAATATATTTATAATGTTCTTTATAATCGGCTGGTAATGCGTCATATATTTGCTTTATAATAATATTCGTGTTCAAAATATACGCATAGGTGGTTCCACTTAGACACGCATCTATTGAATAATTTAGTAGTGCGAACCCATCTCTTAGTTTCTCCGGTATTAACTGGTTACTCTTTTGTTTTCCTTCAATCATTAATTGCCTGAAAAAATGAAAGAATTTGCGCCCTTTATCACTAACAAAAAGTGTTACAAACATTGTATTGAACCAGCAGTTACCTAGTGCCTGAATTGGGGGTATAATTTTATCTGGGTTGACATGTTTGTTAGCTCTTAGACTTTTTAACAAGAACTTTTTGGCTTCTGGTGAATTATATGGATGGCAATATTTGCCATATATGTAGCCAGGTATACCGATTTGTAGCGGTGCTTTTAATAAAAATGCTTGTTCATTATTACAATTATATACTGGCTCTCTTTTTGCTGACACAAATGATACTAAGTCTTTATTAATAGTTGGAGTATATGATGCTATATTCTTATTTTGTTTTTGTTCTTCTTTTTGATTAATAGAGTTACTGATTTCGTCTATATTTTTTGGTGTATTATTTGGCAATACAATGATATTTTGTTTTCTTGTTTTATTATGGTTATTATATTGCTTATTATATTGCTTATTATATTGCTTATTATATTGCTGTTGTTTTCTGTATTTACTTTGCTTTCTATGATGTTTTTTTGTTATTGGCATTTATTTATATTTTATTTAGATTATTATTTTTGTATAACTATAAAAAATTATATTTTGCTATATTATGGGTGCCAGTATATTACCAATAACAGTTTATAAAGGCAAAATTATGCTATTATTTGGAAAGGAACGCGATATTGATGAGAATCCTGGTTGGTCTGATTTTGGAGGCGGTACTGACAAGGGTGAGACATTTATACAGACTGCTGTAAGAGAAGGTGGTGAAGAAATGACTGGTTTTCTTGGTTCGTCTGATGATATTAAACGACTATTAAATCGATTTGGTACTTTTAATGTTGATTACAAGTCTGATAATGGTTATGGCACATATAGATGCCATGTTTTTCCAATGGAGTATGACGAATATTTGCCATATTATTACAACAATAACCAGCGTTTTTTACAGAAGCGTCTTCCTTCTTCCATCATTCGCGATACTAAGATATTTGAAAAGACGCAAATTAAATGGTTTGATATTAATGAACTTGCTAAACGTCGCAGTGAATTTCGCAGTTTTTATCGCAATATTATTGACCTTATTCTAGAAAACAAAACAGAGCTGGAAAAGTTTGCTAAAAAATGTATTAAATCAAAACATAATGTTACCAGAAATATCAGGAATAAGAAAATGATAAATACAAAAACCCGTCGCAAGTGAAGCGTTAATATTGAGTCAAAATAATATAAAAATAATTTTATATTATTATATACTAAATAATGTTGTTTGGAAGTTTATCTATGTTTTTATTGATGTCTTTATTTTTACAGTTTTTTACCTTGACGAACGCATTTAATCAACTATCACTATCAGGTGGTGGTTCATTTGGTGCCGTTGAAATTGGTATTTTGAAGCGATTATTGGAAACTGATACTAATACTAAGACATATGATTTATACACTGGCATTTCTGCGGGTGCTTTAAATGCCGGATTTTTATCTTACTTTTCTGATTTGAAAATTGGCGTCAAATCGGCTGAAAAAATGTATGCGAGTATTCACAATTTGTTAATATACAATATTTTACCACCAACTGGTCTCTCTGTTTTAAATACGGAACCATTATTCAAGACCTTGACAAAGGTTATTGATGGCATGCCTGAAGAGCCAGTTGTTCATACATTAATTGGTGCTACCAATTTATACAGTGGCAACTTGGACGTTTACACATTTGAAGACAATAATGACGCAAATAAAGTTCTATTGTTAATGTCATCATCTGCTATTCCGGGCATATTTCCACCTATAAATTATAATGGGCAATTGTATGCTGATGGTGGCACATTGAGCAATGAATTGTTACAAGTGAAGGGTCAAACTGGATATTTAAATATTACTTATATTACACCATATGAAGGATATATATATAATGATGAACCAATTACATCGGTGAAGGATATGTTTAAGCGCACATTGGATATTGTGCTTAGTAATTTCAATAATCCATTGGCTACATTAAATCAGAATTGCGTAAATCCTGTTGGCGAAATCAATAAATATTTTGTTAGTCCAGAGTATTTGGAAGACTATAATTCGTTGAATTTTGACACAGGACAGGAGCTGATTAATATTGGCTACAAATATGTTACAAATCGGAAATACAAAATTTGTTAGATTGTTTTATAAAATTAATGATTTTAAATTTTATAAAATTTGGGTTATTATGCTATGCTATATGCTTTTAGATACTACTTAATATGGTGGAAATATAGGATTTAATGTCCAACCACTTAAACTATTTTTAAGGACATTACTAAAATCTCCGTTTGTAGGTACTCCTTTAGGTATAACAGTATATAAATTTGCTGTAACGATTGAGTTAGAAATAGTACTTCCCCAATTGGTAACTTGAAATATTTTGCGTCCAAGCTTATCTAAAGTTGTTAAAATTGGATATTTAAATATCATAAAAGACTTAGCTTTTCCATCAGGTCTAGTAGAAAATAACATTGGAAGAATTCTTTGTTGTGAAATTTTTGTATAACATTCTATAGTTACATATAATAAATCTTTTTGCATCTCATCGTTTTCAAAACTAGTGTCTTGAATCCAAGGTAAATTTTCAAATTTAGGAGCTTGTCTAGAAATAAATGCGTCATATGACTGATTAAGTCTTGTACTAGCTGGTAACCCAGATAAACTTAATTGTGTGAATGCGTTGGCATATTCACTTGATGAAATTGAAACCATTTTATACTTCCTATTTAAAAATTTTAATTTTATTGCCTGTGATAAATTATCAATTGTACCATTTATGTTAACATTATTATAATCAACAGGATTAAGTGCCTCATATTTATAAACATATATCTGAATGCTACCATCATTACCTGATATAGTTTGACGAGTATACAGAGATACTTTTGTTCCCTTTCCAGTTGGTAAATCTAAACTAATAAAATTATTCGTTGGATTTGTTAAAGATACTGATGGCAGAATAAAGAAATTATCTACTTTAAATTTGATATTGAAGTTTTCTACTGTGCTACTAGAAAACACATCTCTTAGTGTTAAGTTTAAGAATGGAGTATTTGTAATTAATGGTTGCATTAATTTCATTAATATGCCAGAATTATTATTTGTTAATTGGTCCATATATAAATTTTGACTAATCGAACTAGAATACATTAATCTATTTGATGGTAATCCATTACTGCCTCCAAATAATGTAGCAATAGTAATTGTACTGTTTTGTGATTTAAGACCAACAACTATATCAATTTTAAGAATAGAACCTTCGATAACAAAATATTGTGAAGGAGCTGTTCTTGAATTAGATGAATAATTGGAAATTAAAGGCTCAGGTGTTGTTTGTTCAAATTTCACATTATTTACCATTATTGGATTAAATACTAATGTAACATTTGACACTTGATTTGTAGTGGCAATATAATTATAAGTTATACTAGGAACAAATGGATTGAATGTTTTCTTTCCATTAACTGTATTGGGAATAGGAAGATAACTTTTTATTAAGTCTGATTCAGAAAATACATATGGTAATGTTTTTATATTACTTGAAACTTGCTTAAAACAGACATATGGTGGTATAATAACAAACATGGAAATAGAAGGACTATATACGTACTGGCTAGAAGTATTTTGGGTTTTAATTATCCAAGGACCAATTGAAATTCCATTAATTAAGTCAGTAAATAAATTTTTACTATTAGGATTAATATTTACCCATTTTGATGAGTTTGGTTCAAAAAAAGCATCATTTGTATCTAATTTTTCAGGATTACCTAAATAATTATTATTCTTATATATAGCAACCGTACTGTTTCCATTTTCAACTGACCAAGAAGTACTAGTACCATCAAATAAGTTAGAACTATCATTAGACTTTATCTTAAGTCTATATGAATTAATAGATAAGGGTTTTCCAGTATTATTAAAATTAGAACCAGAAAATGTATCTAATACAAATGACTGTAATGTTGTGGGGCTAGGTACTATTTTATTTGCGCTTTTGTTTAGAATTGTAAAACTAACATCATCGCCCATTTTATAAATAGTAAAATTGAATGTATCAGTATCAGACTGTACAAACATAGATAACAAACATGTAATTTTAAGACCAATATTACCAATAACTGTACTATTAGGACCAACAGTACCACTTAAATTATTAATAGTAATTAGATTATTATAAAACACATCAAATGATTGAGATATTGTATTAGGTAATGTTGTATCTGATGTAGCTCTAGAAATAGATAATGTAGCAATTGATTTACTTCTTGGTAAAGTATAAATTTGGTCTAGTGAATCTATATTATCGGTTGGTTTGAAAAAACCTCTATAACGATCAATAATTAGTAAACGAGATACTTCTTGACCATTAACATATTGAACAGACAATCCATTATTTGATATAGTATGGTTTGCTATAGTGTTATTGTCGGTTCCACTAACATAAACAATTTCATTCATTGTAGTAACAGTATTGACCATATTTACACCAATTAAATCACCACTAAGAGAAAATTTGATATATTTACCTACATCTGATAATTGGTTGAATGTTGTTGAATTTAATACTGGTTTAGTTAGATAAATACCAGTGTCAATTGTGAAAATATTTGATTGATTAATAGAATCGTTTATATAAGTATAGTCTACAGCAGTAAAATTTTCAGAAAATGTTATATTAGAGCTAGTGTTATTTGTACCAATCCAACTATCAAATCTATAAATATCTTTGGCAATATTACTAATAAATACTTGTGTATTCAAGTTATTCGAATTTTTTACTTTTAGTTTATACAAGGCATTTGATGTTCCAGTTTTACAAATGTCTAATACAGTAGTAGAATTATTTTCTTCTTCGTATGATAATTTAACATAATAATCAGAAGTATTCCATGTATTGATACTAGAATAACCATTAGACATAGTAAGTGATTTATCACTATAATTTGTTGTGTCTGTTACGCATGCTATATTTGTTTTAGATGTAATATTATTTATATCACCAGACCAATAACTCACTATATAGGTTGTATCATAATTATTATTAAGTGGAAACGTATATCCATAGTCTATAGAATCAAATACTATATTATTTATATCTCCAGATAGAGATTGATATTCAAGTGAAATTTTAACCTTAAAAACACAACTTTGGATATTGGTTTGTTGTTCTATATTATTTAAATCAATCTTTGTTTCTGTTCCATAAATAGCAGATACTGGATATTCATTTGTAAAATCAATAATATTATTATTAATATCTTCACCTATAACTTTTACCATCATATCACATAAATCAGAAGTATTTAATGAACCGGTAACTGAAGTAATTGATGAATATGTATTATTTACTAAATAATATTTTGTCCGTGAGCTATTTGTTATATTTTTCAATTCTGATGATGGATAAAAAAATTTATTATTAACATTTGTAACATCTTCAAGTGTATAATATTCACTATTAAAAGTAATATTAGGTGTTGTCATAGTTAAATTCGTAAATGGTCTTAATGGTAGATTAAATGAATATGAAATTTGTCTTTGACTAGTTACCTTATAAAGGTTAACTGTTTTACCAATTAATGATTTAAATAATGTAAGAGGGGTATTAACTTGTACAGTTGTTAATATTGGTTCTGACTGAGTTCTAGTCATATTGTTCTGCGGAATAATAATATATTTACTATTAACAAAATTATCTGATGACCATTTAATTTCAACATATTGAAATGAATTCGCATCTGTAAGAACTGAAATACTATATTTAATATTTTTAATTCCATTAATAACGTCTGGAGTTTCTTCTAAAGAAGGAAAAAAAGTTATATCAGACGCATACGCATTTGATGTAGACGATATCATTTTACCATTGGATTGAGAAGGTATTGTTATATTCCATCCGTTATTTGTAGCGGCAGAATAAATACTAGAAGTTGTTAATGGTTTCATATTAAGTAACATCCTAGCTGTTTGAAATATATTATATGTAGTTCTACTTGATACTAAGTTTTCAACATTGACTAAAACAAATATTTGGTCTATTAATGTACCAGTATCATAGTTATCACTTGATAACATGTTAAAGCTGTTGATATTTGACACTTGTTTACTAGTTTCAATTTTATATACTTCGGCATCACTATTACTGCTTGAATCAATAGCATTAAATTCAAAATCACTAGTATTAAAAAATGAATTAGAAATACTGGTTCCATTATATAAATCCAAAGAAATAGAGCTATTTTCAGAATTTTTCATAAATGAATTTGATATATCCTCAGAGTTTTTAACAACCAATTGTGTCAAATAAGTAACTAAAGAGTTTTGTTTTAAAATATCCGATATGCCATCCTTATCATCTTCTGTATTATAAAATACATTTGGTGTAATGTCTAGTGTTGATGTATTATCAGTTACATATCTTGTAGTAGGACTACGAGTATTTATTTTTATTTGACCATTATTTAAATTACTCTGACTTAAAATCTCTCTTTGGTCATTCAAACTAAGTAAAGATTGATTACTTGTTGATGCTGGTGAAACTGTTTGAAAATCCAATGTAGAAGATGTAAATGATAAACTATGAAGACCACCAACATAGTGTTTCATATATAACGCATTATTCATTAGAGAAGAGTCATCTAATATAAAAGTATTGTCAGCATCTGTTCGTCCAACCATATTAGCATTAGGCGAATAACCTGAATTTAGTTTTTCATTAATATTAACTGTGTATTTATAACCAGGGATAATATTTTCAACACTGCTATTTAATAAAGAATTAAAAATGGTGTTTGTTATATAATTTTTTGGCAGAATTGTATTATTGTTCGCATTAAATATGGGAGCATTTGTAAGAATATTAATTTCATCTATTTCTGAATAACTAATAATATTATTTTTGGAAATTATGATAAATGGATCACTCGGAAATTGTTGAATTCTATATGACCCATAATGTTCTGAACTAATATTGGAAAAAGTGCTAGATTTAGTAGCGAATAATCCATTATCTGCTAGTCTGAATGACGATGAACTAAGAGTTCCAAATGTTGACTGTACTCCTGTATTTGATATAGGGGTAGGTATAGGTTTTCCAGTACTATCTAATGTAAAATAATCTTGGATTTTGTCAGATGATAATAAATCCATTCCTAAAGAATAATTTTTATTAAATGAGTCAAATTCATCCACACTTAATGGTTTTATATAATTTGTTGTATTATATTCAGAATTAATAGCCTTGCTATAGTTAACATTTGAATTTGTTTCATCAAACGTAGCTGACCATAGTCCTTTATTAGGAATTGTTCCTATTGTATCAGTGACTCCAGAAGTTAAATTATTATTACTTGATGAAAAAAATGGTCCACTATTAACACTATAATTAAATTTAATATTGGAATCATAAATAGAATTACTAGGAAGCTCAATTCCAATTTGTTTGTTTATACTTTGTGAGCTAGTTCCAATATCATAAGTATAAGAGTCTAGTCCCTGTTCTACACTTTCGTCATATCTTGACATTAACGCAAATGAAATATCTGATATATCAGTTGTAGTTTCAATATCAAACTCATCTCTATCAGCTTTTAATATTCTAGTAAGTGTTAAATCTGAAGGTGGTGTGTCAGTTATTGCCGAATGATTGAGGCCAGATGCTAAATATTGAACAGTGGATTTTTCTAGTCTATCATTAAAATTTGCAGTTGTTTCGTTTGAAACTGTTGGTTGTGCTAGTATTAACATACTTTCAGAATCACTAGTATATGCAACAATTCCTGAAGATGAATTAGCAGAAGTAGACATTATATATATAAAAATATATAAAAATATATAAATAATTATTATGGGTTCCTAAAACATATTTAACATTATTGTTATTTTATTAAATTATCTTTAATCTTGCTTGGTTAGCATGGCACATCATTTGAATAATTTGTGTTTTTAGTATTAATGAAATTTTTTACTAGTAGTATTTTAAATATTATATAATTGTATAATTATAAATGGAGTTGAAATTATCTCTATTTATAATGATTTCAGGTAGCTTCATAATACAGTTTGTAATAATGAGCGCACTAATGACAAACAACCTGCTTAATATTCGCTCAAGTGTAGGTAAATTCTATATTTCTGTAATAATGGCATTATTAATGGGGCTTTTAGAAGTAGCCATGTACGATTACCATATGAGTTCCTTTAGTATTTTTTATTATTTATTTTTGGGACTGATATTAGCCATATTTGTCTATTTATACAGAACCCAATCATATATTTACGACAAGGATTATTTGAACGAAATGATTGAACATCATTCGATGGCGCTTCTAACAAGTGAGGAAATTTTAGAAAAAACAAGTTCAGAGCGCGTAAAACGTCTAGCTGAAAACATTATTTCAACGCAGCAGGCGGAAATTGAATATATGGGTAAATTGCTAAATGTTGTTTAATTTACTAAAGTTTCTAAAAATATATTATAAATTTATTATCGTTGTTTATTTATTACAAATACAATGTCATCATATCTATTCTTGATATGTCTCAAATCATATGTTGAAACATATTCCTTTAAATATTCAGGAACAACTTTTGTTAGTTCATCGAGCCATTCTATCGCCTGAACATCTTCAATAATAAGAATACCATCATGTGCCATAACTTGTGTATACAATGTAATAAACTGTTTCATACTTTCTAATGTATGAGGACCATCATCTAACATCATATCAAATTCAACTTTACCTAGAAAATTTTCATTGAAAAATTTCACATCATATGCGTCAAATCTTCCCAATTTGATTCTGAGTTCACATTGAATTTTATCCCATGTTTCTGTTAATGGAATAATATCTAGACCATAAATAGTCGCGTTTATAAAATAATCATGCCATAATTTAATACTACCTCCTCGTTGAATACCTATTTCCAAGATATTTTTGGCTGTAAGTTTTTTACTATGTAATAACAATTCATATAATTCAATATATGAGTGTGTTGTATTTTTGTCTGTTTTATCATTGTTAATTAGGCTTAACATCATAATATTTATATATATATATATATATATGCCTAAATAATATATTTTTTGCAACAATCCTTAATAGCACTTTTAATATCTAATGGTTCATATTTTGTTAGTTTATCAGAATGTAAACTGGCAAATGACCGTTTGTTTGTTTCTAGGTGATTAGTAGTAGTAGTATTAGTAGTATTAATTACAGGATTAATTTGCGAATTGGTTGTCTCATTATATATATTGATAATATCAAGTAGGTTGATTTGTCCTGGATTTGTAAAGTTACATATGCCTGCTTCATTTTGTTCTATCATTTTGAATAAAATAGGAAATAAATTATCTATATATGTCAGTGATAATTTAACAAAGTCAATTGATTTGTAACTTAATAGCTTTGTAAGCAAATTTTTGTTAGATGGTTTACTACTAATAGGATAATTAATCCGCAAATATAATACATTATCATAATGTTTTACTAATGTCTCTAGTAAAATACGACATTCGCCATAATAATTGTTAAAATTGTTACCAATATCAGTTTCTAAATAGACTTTGTTATCATTATTGAATATTCCACCAGAACCAAAAATAGTTAAATGTATTCCATATTCTTTACAAATCGTAGCCATTGTTAGTTGATATGTAATATTGTTCTCAATTGTTTCGGTTTTATTTTCATCACACCAGAAAATATTAGGTGTTCCAGTGATTCCGGCACAATTAATTACATATTTAGGTTTATATAATAAAAATAATTCACGTATTTTATCAGTTTCATGTAGTCTTATAAATGAAGTAATAAAATTCTTAGTTTCTGTTTTTAACAAACTAACAATATTGGAACCTAGAAATCCATTTGGACCAAATACTATATAATCAATTGGTTTTACAAAATGTTTGATATCATCTTTTTCAGAAACAATTATATTGTTTTTATTGACTTGAGGAGGAAAGACTATATTAATAAATGGGTCTAAATAGTGAATATGGGTTGTTTCACTATCAATAAACTCACCCTCAAGATGATATATTAGTATAGATTCTGGCTCTAAAGATAAAAACGCGTGTCCATAACCCTTTGGAACAAGTATTTCAAATAATTCTGTATTTGGGTCTAAATGAAAATATTTTGGCACCAAATAATCGTCTGCTGTTTTGTCAAAGTTAATTATAATATCTAGTATTTTACCCTGAATACATGTAACCAATTTAGCAAAATTATTTATATGAATACCTCTAAAAACAAATTGTTTATTTACACTTACAGTACATTGTTTAAATACTTGTAGTTGGTTTTTAACTGGAAAGAATAGTTTACCACGGTTATCTAAATAAGATTTATTCATTGATTTATAATATTATTAATAATATTATAAATGAGTTTTCACGAATGTTTAGAACTTATTTCGTGCTTGTGTTGTAAAACAGAAACTAAATTGTTTTTAGATTTAGGGTTACAGCCTTTAGCAAATAATTATCATGACAATGATGAAAAATGTGATGTATATCCTCTTAGATTGAAATATTGCCCAAATTGTTTCCATTGTCAGTTATCTCATGCTGTAAATCCAGAATTATTATTCAAAACCTATAAATATGTAAGTGGAACATCACAAACTGGTATGACATTTTTCAAAGACAATGCCAAGTTTATTGATGAATATTATACTAGTAGAAACACTAGTATTTTTACTAATGTTTCTAATAATGTTTCTAATAAAGAAAAAAAGGTGTTAGATATTGCGTCAAATGATGGGTCACAATTGGACTGTTTTAAAGCACTTGGTTGGACAACATATGGTGTCGACCCCGCTACAAATTTGGTGCCAATTTCTGTTGAAAAAGGTCACCAGGTTGTCTGTGATTTCTGGAACGAAAATGTAGCAAAACAGTTGCCTATTATGGATGTAATTACAGCTCAAAATGTGTTTGCTCATACTCAATACCTAGATGAGTTTTTACAAGCATGTAAATTAATAATGGACGACACTACAATATTATTTATCCAGACATCGCAAAAAAATATGATTGTAAATAATGAATTTGATACTACATATCATGAGCATATTTCATTTTATAATACAAAATCAATGAAAACGCTTGTTGAGCGGAATGGGTTGTTTTTAAATCGTGTTTTACAAGCTGAGATACATGGACATAGTTATATATTTGAAATAGGTAAGGTCGCCAATTTGTGTTTAAATGTTGTTGTTGATAAATATTTGAAAGAAGAAGATGATAAGGGAATTTACAATGAACAAACCTATATTGATTTCAATGATAAAACACAAGTAATTGTGTCCAATTTGAAACAAGAAATATTTGATTTCAATTCAAATGGATATAAATGTATTGGGTTTGGTGCTGCTGCCAAAGGACAAACTGTGCTTTGTTATGGTGAAATTGGATTAGATTACATTATTGACGAAAATCCATTGAAAATTGGTCTACTTTCTCCGAAAATGAATATACCTATTGTTAGTATAGACCATTTTATTAATGATACAAATATGAGTGGAGATAAATATGTTATATTAATTTTGGCCTGGAATTTTGCCACAGAAATTAAAGAAAAAATACGAAAACACAAAGGTGACAAAAAATGTGTCGTATTGGAGGCATATTTTCCGGAAATTGTTATTCGTAAATTAGTATAAAATGGTATAAAATGATATAAAATGATATAAAATAATATAAAATAATATAAAATAATATAAAATAATAGTGGTTAAGAGAATAATCACATATTATTCGTCAGTTGATTTGGTAAATGCGCCTATTTCTTCGGCTTTAGAAATTACACCATATTTTCCATAATACAAAAAACGCGTTAAATAGTTTAACTCAGGACTTGCTATGTTCTGATTTAAATAAGAAATCATATATTTCCATTTTATTCCAAAAGAGCTAGGATTATTAATCCATTTTCTAATATTAATTGGATTGAATACTGGACAAATAATATTGTTAGTATTTAGGTCTTTGATTTTAATAACAGTATTCCATTTATAGCCCTTGTTTACCAAGTGTTTTGCGAATTTGACTTCTAATTTTAAGACATAATCTTCTCGATTAGCACATATTGGTATTGTTTTTTGGATAAAATTTGCTACATCATTTAACATACTATATTTAAATTCAATTGGTGTGCCAACTATATGCCATTCTACTTCATTTGACTCCCAATGACCCCAGAAATCTGATGTATTGCGCATTTGCTCTATAGTTTTTCCAAAATTGAGTAGTCCATTTATTGGTAATATAATGCTGTCATTTAATAAAAATATATGTGAATAATTTATGTCATTATTTTTTTTTAAATAATTACAACCATGTAGCCATATTTTCCAGTCAGTTCCAGCTCCATCATTTTTTACATAAAATACATTACATGGTAACACATCTACATTTGTAATAGTTTGTGATGCTGTAAAAAAGAGAATATCATATCCAAAATATCTAAATGCTTTGATTGTTTGTATTACATAATCTTTTATGATATTATTGGGGTCATAATGGGCATAAATTAAACAACCATTAAATTTTTTCGTAGGTTTATTAAACAATATTGTTTCCTCAGCTACACCATATTTATTATAAAAATCTTGTTTTGACCCCCAATCAGGACCATTTCCTATACCATTACCTATTAATTTAACATTTAACAGATTATAATTATAAACAATATTAGAAATATTTTGAAAAATAGGCTTCATATTTAGTTTTAAATAAACAAAATCTTTACATTCACCATATAAAACAGGTAAAGATACATAACTATTATCAGCTCTCCATATATTTTTTATAAATATAGTATAAAATGGCACATTTTGACCATTAAATGACATATATCTGTCTGGTTCAGTATTACCATTAATACTCCAATTTGATGGATTGTGACAATTAAAATTTACATCATTGTTATTGTTATATAATAAACTTGTTAGTCTGTAACCATTTTCTACAAGTATTCTAGACATTCCATATTCGCCAGTTAATACAGCATCTTGTTTATCACGTTTATGTCCTAATACTGTATTTTGATGTGTATTATATAATTCTAAAGAACGTTCTTTATAATGCGTGTCTATTGAGAATTTATCTGTACATGTTATTTGGACATTTGTTAGTAAATTTATAATTGGTTCAGTACATCTTAATAAGCTAAATATTGGCACCACTTTGGGTCCTGGACCACTAGGATTTGTATTTGGCAAAAATGACATACAAGGACTACATATTACTGCTCCGTCTTTTACCATTTTGTTGTAAAATGGTATTAGCCAATGGTCTTGACCTTCCACATTTGGTTCATAAATGGGTCCTATTGCTCCTGCGTTTACTAAACATAGGTAATCAAATTGCTCCCATATGCGTTTACCCTTGGTATTTTCAAAATACTTAATGCCATTATACCAGCCTTCCCAGTCGCTACAATTGTCTTCTTTTAATAAATATACATTTGGTTTTGTTACCGGTATTAAGACTTCACATTGATGCCCATTGATAACAAATAGTGTTGATATATTTAATTTTGACCATAACTTATCATTTAATCCATATTTTATAAAGAATGATAAATTGGTCTGGTTTTTCTGTTCATTTATTCGTTCATAATAGACATATATTATGCCAATTCGCGACTCTCTAATATTTGGCAAAGAGTTCATATATTGTATTATTTCATTTTATATTTATATATTTATTTATTTGTATTGTGTTTATATTCATTTTATCTTATTTTGTATTATTTTGTATTATTTTGTATTATTTTGTATTATTTTGTATTATTTTGTATTTGTATTCGTAATTCTTTCATATATCTTTTTTGCTTCCCCGTCCTCTATTATTGCTTCCGGTGCTACCAGCCACTCGATATATGCTTTCGCCTTTGTAGTCGGTCGCTCCATTTTTAAGAGCATATCTAGCGCCATTAGCCGCCTCAAAAGCGGGCACATTTTAGCCGGCAATTTGCGACTAATTTGCTTCCAACGCCATTCAAATTGTAGCGCTGCTTGCCAATCTGGAAAGCCTCTAACATGCGCGGCTCTTATCCAAGTTTCGCCTTTTTCTACCTTGGCACCGGTAGCATGCGCGCCACCTTTTAGCTCCTTATTGTGCTGTCTTAGACGCCTATCTAGGTCTACAGTAGCGCCAACATATGTGGCATTATCGCTAGATAATAATAAATATACATAAGAAGCATCATTTTTAGACATTTTAATATAGTTATATTATCTTAATGTATTTTTTCTTTGTAATTAAAACATAATATTGGCATATTATAGCAAATAAGAATGGAATCAGAAATGGAACTAATGGCGACGGCAAATATTAAACAAGCAACAAAACCACAGGATTTTTCTAATGTTTTAAATGAAAATTTTCGTTATATATATGATCCCGTTAATTATAATATTGATTCTGATACAACTAGTCAACAAATAGACAACTCAAGTCTTAATTGTGTATTATTTACACATAATACAACACTTCGTTGTTTTGTTTCAAAGATAATGATGGAAAATGGTACATCTTATTCCAAATTACCACGTTTTAAAAATTGTGCTATACTATGCCTAACAATAAATTTAGAAACTAAAAAATTTGAATTAAAATTGGTATATGATGGTCTACTTAGTGAAAAAGAACAACAAAAAATATCAACAGAGCGACCATATTTTACTAAAGAACAAAATATAGATATAGATGGGCTCACATATTTTGACCCTATTCAAGGTACAATTAACAATGATAATATAAAATTAAATCTACTACCTATTGATTTAGATAACCTTTCTGAAAAATACAATGTTAAAGAAGTTAACATTTATCAAGTAAGACATGGACAAGGAGAACATAATGATGAATCAGATTGGACAGCATCTAAATTACACTTGAAAAAAGACACAGCTATAACTAGAAAAGGTATGGAACAAGCCATAAGTTCAGCAAGAGCCTTAAAACACATCATATTAAAATTAGAAAATAAAAAAATTCATACAATGTTTTGTTCTGATTTAAAAAGGACTAGAGAGACATCTTCGCCATTTTTTGATATACTACTATTAGACAGTTTAATAGAAAAACAAGAAATTGTTGTTCTTCCTTGTTCTGAAGAATTAAGCAATTTTGGTGTGAATTGTTATGAACAATCAGCTAAATCATGGAAAATAACTAGAGAAAATGATTCAGATTGTACACCTGAAAAGTGTCCCAGTTTTGAAACTAGCAGCAGCAATAATAATATTAAAATTAACTGGTCTTTATATTCAGCATTTTACGATAATAAAATACGTGGTAAACCTAACTTGAAAGATATTCCTAATTGTGGACAGACAAATATGATATCAATGGCTGTATATTATTTATTGAATAGTGGTAGTAGTATCAGTAACAATAATAACAGTAGTGGTGGTTCTAAAACTAGGAAACGACGGCATAAAATATTATTCAAGAACAATATACACAACTGGATTACAAGAAGGGCTAATAATAAAACAAAAATGAAGCTTAGAATTAAAAATAAAATGAAAACAAAGAAAAAACAAAAAAGATATAAAAAATAATACAAGTATAATTAGTTGTCGTCAAAATAAACAATTAATTATATAAAAAGAATTCATAAAATGGGCAACATGTTTTGCGGAGCACCTGTCAATAAAAATATTAGTAATTTAGACAATTTAGAAAAAATAGTTAATAATGAAATTAATGAAAATGTTGAACCAAAGGTTGAAAATGTTGAACCAAAGGTTGAAGACGTAGTAAAGGAAGAAGAAGTAGTAAAAGAGGAAGTTATAAAGGAAGAAGAAGTAGTAGTAAAAGAAGAAGTAGTAAAGGAAGAAGTAGTAGTAAAGGAAGAAGTTGTAAAGGAAGAAGAAGTAGTAAAAGAAGTAGTAAAAGAGGAAGAAGAAATTAAGTTAGATACTTTAGACAATTCGTCGACAACATCGTCTGTCAATGATAATTCATTAAGTGAGACATCTTCAACTGGTTCGTCTGCCAGTGACAATAATCTTAAGGAAGATGATGAGCCTATTAAAAAGAAACGTGGGCGTAAAAAGAAGGTTGTATAGAGAATAATATATATTACAAAAGGACTTAAAGAGCCTTTATATTGTTTCAATATATATATTATTTAGTTCATGAAAATAATAGTAATATCATAATAAAGACATTATTCGTTTAAGAATATGGAAGGCGTTGATTATTCACATAACCCTAAGGATTTATTTATTTGTGATAAATGTGAATACAAAACAATTAAAGAAAGTAATTATAAGAAACATTTATTAACAAATAAACATATACAAAATACCCAAAATAAGCAAAATATTACAGACAGTTGTAATAATGCAAAGCTATTTAATTGTGTATGTGGCAATGTTTATAAACACAGACAAGGATTATGGAAACACAAGACCCTACATAATTGTGGCACTGTTGTAACAAATGAAGAATTAAAAAGTATCTTGACAGAAATTCTTGAAATATTAAAACATAAATAATATGTATTTTGTGACTGAAAAAATAAACTTGTTTTGTAACAAATAAACACCACACCATTTTGCTCACATAAAAAATATAATTATTTTACCATTATTTTCAGTAACAATTTTTTTCTAAAAAGTAAAAGGTAAAATGGATTTTGGACATTTTTAAAAATGTCCAATTTTAGGGTAGTAAAAGAAGTTCCAAAAACAGCCCAAAAATCACGTTTTGACCATAATGCTCACATTATTTTTTTCAGATTCTATAATTTTGTGACGATATTTTTTTCATTTTTGCGTCAAGAACTTTAGGAACTTTTCTCTCTCTTCTATAAGATAGGAATTATGAACCAAAAAAAACACAGTGAATACTTTTGTGAAAATTGTAACTATTTATCATGTAGAAAAAGTCAATATCTACGACATCTTTCCACTACAAAACATAAAATGATAGTAAACGCAGCAGGAACTACCCAAAAAACACCTGGTTTATTTGAGTGCATTTGCGGAAAAACATACAAATATGATAGCGGATATTATAGACATAAAAAAAAATGTGACATGGCAAATAGTGCGACAATAGATAATGTTTCTGAAACTGATGAGAAAGAGAAAGAGAAAGAGAATGAATATGAGAATGAGAATGAGAATGAGAATGAGAATGAGAATGAGAAAGAAAATGAGAATGAAAATGAAAATAACATAATTTCAAAAGATGATTACAAAGAAGACAACGAAGACAACGAAGAAGGTAATTTAGATTTAGACAAAATTAGTGAAAAAGAGATGCTAATGATGTTTATGAAAGAGATGAAAAGCACAATGATAGAGATGTTCAAACATTTACAGCCAGTTAATAATACAACTAGCAACAATATCCACAATAATTCGCACAATAAGACCTTCAATTTACAGTTTTTCTTGAATGAACAGTGTAAAGATGCTTTAAATATCAACGAATTTGTAGATTCTATTAAGGTCCAGTTGTCAGATTTAGAAGACACTGGGCGTCTAGGATATGTAGATGGTATTTCGAAAATTATACTAAAGAACCTACAAGACATGGATAAGTTTAAAAGACCAATTCATTGTAGTGATTTGAAACGCGAAGTTATTTATATCAAATCAAACAATACATGGACAAAGAATGATGAAAATAATGAACAAATGAAGAATGCCATACGACAAGTAACTAACAAAAATATCAGACAAATTGCGGCATGGGCTGAAGCACATCCGAATTGTAGGGACTCGACATCAAAGAAAAATGATGAATACTTACGAATTGTTTCGAATGCGATGTCTGGAATTTCTAGTGAAGAACAAAGCAAAAACATGATGCAAATAATTCGAAACGTGGCACGGGAGGTTGTAATTGAAAAAAACTGAAACTGAATATTAACATGTTAGTTCAAATAATTGTATTTGTATTTTTTATTATTATTATAAAATACAAAAAATTGAAATTATTTTTTACACAATTTGTATTGTAAAACATTTTAAAGACATTCTAACAAGAATTAATAACAAGAATTAATAACGAGAAAATGAGTAAAGAAATTGTAAAAACTGTAGCTAAAGCAGTTAAAACACCTAGGGTTTCTAAAGTAAAAGTTGAAAAAGTGGCTAATGTAAAAGTGGTTAAAGATAGCACCCCTCATACACGCTCTGATAATGAAGCAATTAACTTGGCAAAAATACACAAACATCTCAATACCGGCACACCATGTGGAGACAAAATCAGACAAGCATTTACTACCGAGTTTCCAAATACACCACAATTTGCTTCCTCAGTTATTTCAGGTGGTAACCGCAGTATTCACCACGACTTCCAGGTCAAATGGACTGGTAGTTTAGAAGGTGCTGATGTTTTGAAGAATGTTGAATTCAAAGGCAGTAAATATAAGAAGGTAGTTGATACAACTAAACCCCCTTGGGTTGATGGGGTCCAATTTTACAACGGAACTGGGCGCACATTTGGTGTAGGAAAAGAGTATGCCAGACAATTTTATGATACTATGATGGATGAAATTATCGCACATTACGGCATTTCAGTGCCTAAGCCGTCATATGAAGAATGGGAGAAGGACGCATTTTGTCAGGGGAAACCTAAAACACCATTTGTTATTGAATTACGAAGCAAAGGGTATCAAAGTGATTATTTGTCAGATTGTCGTAAGAAATTCAATAAACAGTTTGTCTTGGATGAGGCGCAATTAGAGACGCTTAAGAGTGAAGTGTATGCTATAGCAAATAATGTGCTATCTAGTAAGGACTATTGGCTACAAATACACGGGACAATGGATGAACCAGATGATTTTGAGGTGAAGTGGACTGGGAAGCTTGGTATGTCGCCAATTGTAACTGTTGAGCGCGAGGTTTCGAAATCAGATTGTGATGTGAATTTTAAGTTTACGTGTGAAGATGGGAATGTATTTTCGGCAAAGTTGAGATGGGGATATGGACAATGTATTACCAACATTCGATTGGATATTAAATAATTATGTATATTATTGTATTTTGTATATATTTGTATTTGTATTTGTATAAAATTAAGTTAATTAATAATAAAACAGAGCATTTGCTCTGTTTTATTTTTTTATTTTATTTTTATTCATTTTGTTAGTTTATATAGAATAATAATGTAGTTTTTAAACTTGTTTATTTATTTTACTTAATTTACAATTTTACTTAATTTACACAGATGTAATATTTTTTACAAGGATTTCAATATCCTTTTTTGACTTCTTATGTAACTGTGAAGACAATTTTTTGGAAAAATTCGTTATGAATAATTTATCATGTTTATGTTTTAATACTCGGATTTCAAATAAATGTATTGCTGCCTTAAGCGCCGCCAAATAATTCATACTGTTTTTATACATAGAATACATAATACATCTATCAATATCATATGCCGCCAACAAATCGGATTCTCTCACAATATTATACGCTAATTGATATTCTCCTAGTAATGGGAAACCATTTTTCTTGACAGTGGAATATGACATGGTTGTAATAATTTGAAATATTACATCTAGTTTTTCTGATTTTATATAAGGCTCCATTTGTTCACGTATTTCTTTTATCCCAAGTTCTTCTGAGACATATTTTTTGTCTATTGTGTCATGAAGAATGGACGCAAGTACAATAATATCTTTTTGTTGTTCCAAATAAGGATTCATAATTATTTCATCTTCATATATTCTTAGAGCATAATTATATACTTCCATGCTGTGCTTTAACGAGTGTGATTCATCTATATTAAATTTCTTACACAGTACCATGACCAAATCAAATGCTTTTACTATTAATGCTTCCATATTATTATTATTATATTGTATTATTAATAATAAAGATTTCAATTTTATTATTATTGTTAACAATAATAATCCTCATTATAAAACAGATGAATAAAATTGATTTAAAAATATTACTATAATATTTACTATATAAAAATAAAAATGAGTTCAACAGAAGATAAAGTTAAGAAGAGAAGAAGTAAGAAGGTGGAACTAATTATAAGCGAAGTTGTAAGTGAAACGGTAAGCGAAGTTATAAGCGAAGCGGTTCCAGAAATGGCACAAGCAAAAAAAGGCGAAATAGTAGACAAAATATACACAGCAGTCAGTCTGTTTTCAGGTATGGGTGGCGACACATTAGGTATGACACAGGCTGGATGTAAGGTAATTGCGTATAATGAATTGAAACCCACATTCTGTAAAACGCATCATGCTAATTTTCCTGATTGTGAGCTAATTTGTGACACAATCCAGGACAAAAAGAAATCAGTAACTATTAATGATATTTCAAAAGTGAGTGACGCTAGTTTTGTCAAATACAAGGGCAAAACTGATGTGCTGTTTGCTGGATTTCCTTGCTTTGTAAAAGATACACTTGTATTAACTAATAACGGATATAAAGAAATACAACATGTAGCTATTGATGACAAACTATTGACACATACTGGTAAGTTTCAAAATATTGTTAATCTTCAAAGAAAGGAATATACTGGACAACTTTACAATATTAAACTTAAATATCATCCTGAAATTATTACTAGCACAGAAGAGCATCCATTCTATGTTCGTGAACAAAAGAAAGTATGGAATAACAGTTTGAGAAAATATGAGTATTCATTTGGAGAACCAGAATGGAAAAATGCGTCAAAATTAACTATGAATGATTATTTTGGAATGGTTATTAATACAGAGGAAGTAGTGCCTACATTTAATTTTGAAAAACAGGTAAACAGTTCAAGAGTTGATACAGTAAATATTACACTAGACAATCCAGACAAATGGTTTACAATGGGTTACTTTGTAGGCGATGGTTGGGTTCTAGATACAAAAAAAACTGATGGTGTAAGAGATACACATACAATTCGTTTTAGTTTTCATGAAGATGATATAGAATCAATTGATAGAGTTAAAAGAGTATTAGACATCACATACAAACAAAAATCAGGCAAAAGTCATGTATATGGATGTGCTAATTTTACTTGGTTTAATATTTTAAAGCATTTTGGTAAATACGCACATGGTAAGTTACTTCCAGAATGGATACAAAATGCGCCAAAACATCTTGTTCAAGAGTTTATTAATGGCTATATGGCAGCCGATGGATATATTCGACAAAATAATTCTACACGCATTGTTACAGTTTCTTACAATTTAGCATATGGTCTTCAAAGATTGTATTTAAAAATAGGTCATATTGCTAGTATTGATAAGACTATTAGACCCAAACAATGTATTATTGAAGGTCGGACTGTAAATCAACGTGATACGTATCAAGTATGCGTTTATACTGAAAAACAGCGCAAACAGTCTTCATTCATTGAAGGAAATTATGTTTGGTATGCGCCATCTAAAATTACAACAAGGGATACACAAAATGAGTCTGTGTATAATTTTGAAGTAGAAACTGATAATAGTTATATTGTGTATAACGCAGTTGTTCATAATTGTCAGGGTTTCAGTAACGCCGGCAAAAAAGCAGTCGATGACCCGCGAAACACGCTATTCTTGGAATTCTTACGCGCTACTAAGTTATTAGAACCGTCACTAATTATTGGTGAGAATGTGAAAGGACTGCTGTCACGTAAGACATCAAGTGGTGAGCTATATATTGATGTAATTGTTGCTGAATTTGAAAAGATTGGTTACAATGTTTTATATCAAGTATTCAAAACAGAGAAGTTTAATGTGCCGCAATCGCGCGAAAGGCTCATTATTATAGGTGTCAAGAAAGACAATCCATATGGTTGGACGCCAAAATTACCGACAGAAATGAATTGTAAGCCAAATTTAAAGTCAATTGTCAAATATAGTATGGAAGGTGCTGTCAAAGTAGACCCAAATTGGTTCTCAGAAATACCCAAAGAGTGTATTATTACTGATTTATTAGATACCAAAGTGTATCCGGATAATAATGGTGCGCATCCATATTTGATGAGCATGATAAATGCTGACGAAGCATCGCGGTTTTACAAAGGTAAAAACGAAAAGGTAGGTAAACAACATGACTATTTGTTCTCATTTGCGAAGCGTAATAGCCCAATACACTGCGAAATAGTGGATATTAGGCAGCCAAGTAAGACAATTATATGTACATATGACCATCAACCGCGTTTATATGTGCCAATACAGAATGCTAGTGGATGCTATTTGAGGATGTTTACAGCAGATGAGTTGAAACAAATACAAGGGTTTCCAAGTGATTACATAGTATGTGGTAATACAAAGGAGAAAATAGTTCAAATAGGGAATGCTGTGCCACCGCCATTGATTAAAGCTGTTGTTGAAAGGATAATAAATAAGTAAAATAATACAATATTTGTTAGTTCATTGTAAATTTTAGACCTGTTTTTTATTTGAAAATAACAAACAATATAAACAATATAAACATATATGGGTATTTATATTTATATAATACAATAAATGAGTAGTTATTTAAGTGTTGATGAGATTTATGAGGAGAATAAGGTCTTAAAAGAGAAAATAACAGAGTTAAAAAACACAATTCAAAAATTGAAGATAAAAAATAGGCAATTGAATGAAAAAATAGATGCGCAAAATGAGGAAGATTCACATGAGATATTAGAATATTTTCATTCAATTCATAGTATAAGAAGAACAGCTTGGAAATATGATATGGAACTACAAGATTTGTTTGTAATGCTACCTCAGTGGGATGGTTGCCAAAGTGGGTTAAAAAGTGCTTCTGATTATGAGGAATGTCTCATTGAAGTGATGGGTCGTTATGAATATGATTACGAACAAGAGTATGATATGGAACCAGAAGAGTTAAAAAAAAGAATGAGAACACCTGAGTCAGATGAAATAACAAAAATAATTGCGGATTATAAGGAAAGTAATCTTGGAATGTATGAATTGGCTGATAGATATGACCTAAAAATAAATAATTTATTTCGCCTACTTAAAGAAAACGGTGTAATTGAAAAGGAAACGGATGCGAAATGTTATGAGAGTTTTTACATAGACCATTTAGGTGCTGGATCAGAGTGGGATGGTAAAAGTGAATTTGGATTAATAGCGACATTTTATGAAGAAACTGAGTCAAAATAAAAAAATTGAATAATTAAATATATAATTAATATTTAATTATTATTATAAAATGGAGCAACGAAACAATACTAAAAAGGTAGAGACATTACACGCCAATGTGTTAGAAACGATGAATAAATACACATTTCTAGAGGGTTATTTGAAACAACCGGATGTAAATACAGGCAAGACAATGCCTACATTTTTAAAAATAATGTCAACAATTCTATACTTAAGACAGCGCCTTGGATTCTTAGTAGAGACCAGTGAGCAATTTTATAATGATATAAAGAGAAATGATTATACTGTTTTTAAAAATATAGAAGAAGATTTTGAAATATTAAACTTATTAGTGTGTTTTGTAAGCATGGCTTGTGGATTAATATATGATATGATTAAAGATGATGATGACTCGAGAGATAAAATAATAAACACAATTAGACAATATTATTACAAGAATAAGGATTTTGTAGCTACTATTTAGTAATATTTACTTATGCGTATTTTACAGTATATTCTCTGGCAATTCGGTTGAATTCTTCTTTGTTAGTTTTGTAAATATTGGCAATTTCGGGCGCTAATGGGTCATCAGGATTGGGGTCAGATAGAAGCGAACAAATAGACAATAGGACTTTGGTAATACTTAAAGCCGGGCTCCACTGGTCTTTCAATATATCTAAACAAATCCCACCAGTGTTATTGATATTGGGGTGATAAATGCGCGTTGTAAATGAGATTTTGGGAGGTTTAAATGGGTAATCAGTAGGGAATAAAATAATTAGATTAAACATACCACCTTCATATGGCGTTTCAGTGGGACCAATAATAGTGGCTTGCCATGTAAATAGGTCATCTGGATTCACTAACCCAGCAGAACAGTTGGTAGGTGTGTCTTTTTCTATTTCAAGAAGCTCTCTTTGAAGACGTTTAATAGACATTTATATTAGATATATATAAATACAGATAGTTTTTAAGTGGATTTGTTAGTTAGTTTCATTTTTAGAATGGTAAAATGAAATAAAATAATGATGTAACTAACAAAAGTGTAAAATATAAGTCCTTTGTTTAATTTGAATAATATATATTTTATAGATTTGTTAGTTAGTTTCATTTTTAAGAGTCAAAAATAAATGAAAAATAAACATAAAGGTAATTAAATAGTATATTTATAGAATGTCATTGCGAACTATAAATATAACAATACCGTCATCCGAGTTAGTGCCGGATATAATAAGCACATTTACGCCAGAAGAGAACATGTTAATGTTAAAAATAGGTAGTAATTGTTTAAAAGAGGGTCGCCAAGCGGTGGCTGGATTGACACAAAATGAATTATATAATAAAATAAAAGATGAAAGCAAGGCAGAAATTGAGAAACTAGAAACAAATTTGTTAGTTGAAAGGGAATTAAAGAGTAGAATTTCAGAAGAAATGACAAAGATGTATCAAAAACAGTTAGAACAAATGAATAAACAAATAGATACATTTAAAAGTCAAATTAAAATTTATGAGTCAGAAAACAGTGAATTTGTTAGAACTGAAGTTGAAAAAGAACGAGACAAATATAGAATTATATTAGATGAAAAGGATAAACAGTTAAACCGAATGACAGAAAACTACGAAAGGTTTTTGAAGCAAAATGAAGTAAAATCAAGTAAAAAAATAGGCGACGAAGGTGAAGACGCATTTGTGTTAATGTCAGAAACATTTAAAGACTTTGCTGGTTACAAGTTAGAGAAAAAGGCACATCAAGCCCATAAAGGAGATATTCATCTTTTTTTCAAGGATTTTAATGTGTTAGTTGATTTAAAGAATTATTCAGGGTCAGTTCAAAAAAAAGAATTAGATAAAATAGAGCATGATTTAAGTATAAATAATACGATGGATTTTGCTTGGCTGATTTCATATGATTCAAATGTGTCAGATTGGAATAGATTTCCAATAATGTATAAATGGATAGTGACTGAAATAGGTTTAAAATGTGTTGTAATAGTGAATAATTTAAATGCGAATAAAAGTCCGGTAGATGTGCTAAGAAATGTATGGAGTATTACAAATGAGTTACAAAAAATGACGAGTAAAACCAAAGTGGAAGAAAAAGATGTTCAAGACATGATGGAAAGAGACTATAATGTGGTTCAAAAAATAAAAATGGCGCAAAAAAGGTTAAGTGAATTACGACGAACTGTATTAAGTATGTCACAAATAACAAAAGATATAGAAAATGATATACTAGATGCGTTGTCTTTATTGTCAAATGAAATAGTAAAAAATGAGTCTGAAAAGAATGTAAAAATAAAAGAATGGTGGGATTTAAATATAGAGATTGATGATAATGATGAAAATAAACTAACATCAACAGAAATATGGACACGATTTAAAAAAGATAATAAGGAATATGTTGATGAAAATAAGTTATTAATAGATGATTTTAAAAACTATGTAAAAATTTTTATTGACGTAGACAAATATAATGAAAAAAGCAAAAAGGGTTCGATTGAATTTATTGGTTTTAAATTTAAAGAAGAACATTTGTTAGTTACTCAGCCAATTGAGATAGAAATAAACATACCAAATGTTATACAAAAGAAAAAGAAGGTTATAAATAAGACTGTAAATAAGCAATCAAAGTTGGTAATAGATGAAGAAGTTGATAACAGTATAGTAGACCAATACATAACAACAGATGATGATATAATAATAATATCGAAGGCTAAAAACGTTATGGTTTGGCAAATTGTGTCAGTGTTAGTTAATAATAAAATAATAAATAAAAGAAATGATGCTAGAGGATATGAAAAATATAAGGAGACAGATGAATACAAAAGTAAAATAAATGACAGCAAATAAGCTTTTGTTAATTTAGGAAACAATTGGGATGGGACCCAATTATCCAAAAACGCGTTTTTGGGTTTCCTAAATTAACACTGATTTTTTTTGAATTTTAACACAAATTTACGTCACATTTTATTTTTTACACGTGTTTATTGCTAGTATATATATATAATGAAATAAAAATGTAATTATATTATAAGACAATTAGTGTTATAATATAACTATTTGTGACTATTATGGTGCGAAATTATGGCTATAAAATAAAAATATTTATGGTAACAAATTATCGTCATGTAAAATATTAATAATTAATAAAATATGAGCATTATGGTCACAAAATTTATGGTCACAAAAATATTTTAAGCCTTAAAAAATATGAGAC
>Ga0114969_10000404_pt1 | contig 36813 bp, 30 predicted proteins | sample M_130807_MF_Meta_FD_87316 | JGI IMG/M metagenome (GOLD analysis project Ga0114969, IMG submission 87316) | Freshwater microbial communities from Lake Montjoie, Canada to study carbon cycling - M_130807_MF_MetaG | ecosystem: Environmental > Aquatic > Freshwater > Lake | place: Lake Montjoie...
CGACGCTTTGTATGGGGCGCTAGGCGTGCAGGCGGCCTCGCAAGGCACGATGAACAACTTTACCTTCGGCAATGGCGTACACCAATATTACGAAACGATCTGCGGCGGCTCTGGCGCGGGCCCCGATTACGACGGCACCAGCGCCGTACACACGCACATGACCAACACGCGCCTAACCGATCCGGAAATTCTGGAGACCCGCTTTCCGGTGCTGGTTGAAGAATTCGCCATTCGCGAACATTCCGGTGGCGCCGGCCGGCATCGCGGCGGCAACGGTGTTGTGCGGAAAATAAAGTTCCGCGAACGCATGACAGCTTCCATGCTGTCCAACCGCCGCCGCGTGGCGCCGTTCGGCCTCGATGGCGGAGAGCCTGCCGTCCCTGGCCGCAATTCGGTTGTCCGCGTGGATGGCACTACGGAAATCTTCGGCGCTACGGCGTCCGTAAGCGTGGAGCCCGGCGATATCTTCGTCATCGAAACGCCCGGCGGGGGTGGTTTCGGCAAGCCGGACGTCGAACCGCAATGAGTCTGTTGCCGCTGCTCGGCGTGCTCGTGGTGGTGCTGGGTTTTGCCGCACGGCTAAATCCCCTGCTCGTCGTAATGGCTGGGGCCATCGTCAGCGGTCTTGCAAGCGGGCTTGATTTTGCCGGGGTGATCTCCGCCTTCGGCAAAGCATTCAACGACAACCGCTATGTCAGTGTGACGTGGCTGGTGCTTCCGGTCATCGGCGCGCTTGAACGCGCCGGGTTGCAGGAACGCGCGCGCGACATGATCGCCCGCATTCGAGGGGCCAGCGTGTTTTCGATTCTGTGCCTTTATCTTCTGATGCGGCAGAGCGCGGCGGCGATTGGCCTCAATTCGCTCGGCGGGCAGGCGACCATGGTGCGCCCGCTGATTGCGCCGATGGCGGAAGCGGCCGGTGAAGCGCGCCTCGGCGCCTTGCCGGAAAAGCTGCGCGAAGACATACGCGCGCAAGCCGCGGCGGCGGAGAATGTCGGCTGGTTCTTCGGCGAGGACGTCTTTGTCGCCATTGGCTCCATTCTGTTGATCAAGGGATTTCTCGAACAGAACGGAATTTCCGTGGAGCCGCTGCAATTGGCGGTGTGGTCGATCCCGACAGCTGTCCTGGCGTTCGTCATTCATGCCACGCGCCTTTATGTGTTCGACCGCCGTCTGGTGCGTGCATCCCGAACGGCCCCCGAAGGGAACCGCGCATGATCGGCATCGGCGCGGTCTATGTTTTTGCGGGATTGGTGTTCGCTGTTATCGCGCTGCTTAGCGCCGGCGACAGCGGCAATCCCAAGCGTTGGGCCAACACGGCGTTTTGGGGTTTGTTCGCGCTGAGTTTCCTCGCCGGCGATTATCTGGGCGATTTCGGCAACGGTCTGTTGGTGCTGGCCATGGTGCTCATCGCCGGTACGGTCGGTTTGGGCATTGGAAAGAACCAGACGACCACGGTCCAACAACGCGGTACATCCGCGCGTCTGTACCGCAACAAGCTCTTTATACCCGCACTGACAATTCCGGTTGTCACGCTGATCGGGTCGTTCACCTTCAAGCATATCGCGCTGTTCAATCCGGCACAGATAACATTGGTGTCGCTGAGCATCGGCGTGATCGTTGCCTTGTTGCTGGCGCGCGTACTGCTCAAGCAGCCGATCCCTGCGGCATTTCAGGAGGGGCGTAAGCTTTTGGATCTACTCGGCTGGGCATCGTTATTGCCGCAAATGCTAGCGGCCTTGGGCGCGGTGTTCGCTCTTGCAGGCGTGGGGCAGGCCATCGGCGGTCTGGCGGCGCAGGCAATTCCGGGCGGCAGCCGTTTCGCCGCCGTTGCCGCCTACACGATCGGGATGGCGGCGTTCACCGCGATCATGGGCAACGCCTTTGCTGCCTTTCCTGTGATGACGGCGGGCATCGGCTTGCCGCTGATCATCGCGAAATTCGGCGGCGATGCCGCGGTGATGACGGCCAACGGCATGTTGTCGGGATTCTGCGGCACGCTGATGACGCCGATGGCCGCCAATTTCAATATCGTCCCCGCCGCGCTTTTGGGCCTGCACGATCGCTATGCGGTCATCAAGGCGCAGCTTCCGACAGCGTTTCTGCTGCTGGCCGCAAACACGGTGCTGATGTATGCGCTCGTCTTCCGCTGAGGTTCGCCTTCCGGTCTTGGATGCGGCGTTTGCAAGCCGCCTTTCCGCAATTGCCCTATCGCATGTCACGCGCGAATACCCGCACCGCCTGGATCAAGTGTTGGCTGGCCCTGAGGACCTGCAATCCCCGCGCGCGCTGCATCCGATTTTCCACGGCAGCTTCGATTGGCACTCCTGCGTCCATTCCTATTGGCTGCTGGCGACGCTCTTGCGCCTCGTTCCGGATAATTCGGAAGCGCCGTGTATCCGCGATCTGCTTTTGTCCTCGTTTACAGAACGCTATGTCGCCGCGGAATGCGTCTATCTGAAACGCAAATCGGAGCGGCTGTTCGAACGGCCCTATGGCTGGGCGTGGCTCCTGATGCTGCAAGCCGAATTGCTGCGTCACGCCACACCGGACGGGCAGCGTTTGGCTGCTCTATTGCAGCCCCTATCGGCGATGTTCGTGGAAAGATTTTTCGATTACTTGCCGAAGGCGGCGTTTCCCAATCGCACCGGCACACATGGCAACACCGCTTTTGCGATGACATTGGCGCTGGAATACGCATACGCTGTGAACGATAAAGCCCTCGCGCGTCTGCTGCGTCAGACGGCGCGGCGCTGGTACGCCAAAGATGTGGACTGCCAAGCCTGGGAACCAAGCGGGGCGGACTTTCTCTCGCCTGCGTTGATGGAAGCCGAGTGCATGCGTCGCATGTTGAAGCCCGATGCGTTTGGCGTTTGGCATCGCCGCTTCCTGCCCAAACTGAAGCGGCGCGAGCCGAAGACATTGTTCACGCCGGCACGCGTCACCGACAGAACCGATGGCCACATCGTCCATCTGGACGGGCTTAATTTGTCGCGCGCGTGGTGCTGGCGTCATTTGGCGGAATCGCTGCCGCCTGCCAATCCATTACGCGGCATCGCGGCACAGGCCGCGCGGCGCCACTTCAAAGCCAGCGCGAATTATCTCTCAGGCCACTATATGGGCGAACACTGGCTGGCCAGTTTCGCGCTGCTGGCCCTGCGTCCCGCGCCTTAGCTTGACGGCTTTGTCCACTTTGGCGGATTGCTGGCCTTCACGCGCCGGGCGTCCTTGACCAATTCTTTGACCGCGCCCGTGACCGGCAGCGACAGGCCGGCTTTATCGGCCATCTTCAGCACGATCTGCATGTCCTTCAGCGCCCAGGTGAAAGTTGTCTGGTCCCAATCGTCCAACGCTTTCGATGCGCCCGAACTCATCATCAGTGCGTCGCGTAAGTTAGGCAGGTCGATGCCGGTGGATTCAGCAATGCGCCCTGCTTCAATGAGGCCTATGGAATTCACCCATAGCAGCAAATTGTTCAGCGCCTTGCCGACCTGTCCGTGACCGACCTCGCCCAGCACCGCAATGTCGGAGCAAAAGGCGCTGTACACGGCGCGTCCCCGTTCAACGACGTCAGCTCGGCCGCCGAACAACGCCAACAATTTGCCTTCATCGGCGAACCAGCGCCCCCGGCAGATCGGCGCGTCGAGGACATCGCATCCTTTCGCGCGTGCCCCTTCGTCCAGCGCCTTCACCGTATCGGGCGCCACGGTGGAAGACACCGCAACGATCGATCCCGGCGTAAGCGTCTGCAGAACGCCTTCCGGCCCCAGCGTCACTGCGTTGACCTCTTCGTCATAGCCGACACCCAGAATAACGAAGCTGCAACGGCTGCCCAGTTCCGCCGCAGTATCGGCAACCCCGGCGCCCAGCTCGCGTGCCTTGTTCAGATTGGCCGGGTCGATGTCGCAAGCGGTCACGGTGAAACCGCGTTTCAGAAGATGCTTGACCATCGGTAAGCCCATGCGCCCAACGCCGATGATTCCAACCGTTTCCATGATGCCTCTCAAACCTCGCCGCGTTCCCGACTGACATAACCTTCTGCAATATCGCGCGCGGCGTTCGCTGTGTCGCGCTCCGGCGGCGGACCGTAGCCGCCGCCCCCGGCGGTTTGGAGCAGGAATTTCGCGCCGGCTTTCATCTCATACCGGCCGGACGCGAAAACCTCGCGTTCTTCGGGCGTGCCAAGTCCCGTCACGAATCGTGCTCTCGCGCCGTCGTGCCCGCCGGCCAGACCGCGAGGCGGGAATTTCGCCTTGTCGAAACGCCGGATCACCGTCGCATCTTCCAGCAGCTCATATTCCCGAACCAAGCTTGCGCCGCCACGCCAGCGTCCCGCACCGCCGGAATCCGGAACGATGTCGAAGCGCGTTACGCGGCAGGGATATTCCGATTCCAGGATTTCGATCGGCGTGATGTGCAGATTGCTCAGATGGGTCGCCGTGCCAGTGACGCCGTCATGACCCGCGCCGCCGCCGTAAGCCGAACCGATGATTTCGTATTGCATATTGGATTGGCCCGGCCGTCCCTTTCGCCAGGCGATGCTGAGCGCGCTCGACGATCCCGCATTGGCGACCGCGCGCGACGGATTGAACTGCGCCAGCGCCTCCAGGATCACGTCGACCAATTTCAAATTGACCATCTGGTAATTGGACACCGGCGCGGGCGGCTCGGCATTCGTGATGGTACGCGGCGCGAGTACGATGCGGACGCAATCGCGCATGCCGTCATTGAATTGCAGTCTGGGATCCAGACAGCCGATCAAACAATAGAAGACGCATGCTTCGATCATTGAGGGCCGCAGATTGACGGGCCCGCGCGCCTGCGGCCCGCTTTTGGAAAAATCGAAAGCCGCTACGCCATCCTTGATTGAAACGGTAACAGCAAGCGTGATCGGCTTATCGGTTTCCACGCCGTCGCTGTCGAGCAATCCTTCTGCCGATGCTTCGCTTTCTGGAAGACGCCGGATAGCTTTGCGAAGTTCTTCCGCCGCCCCAGCGAGAATCGCTGCAAAGGCGCCGGTCACGACATCTTTGCCGAAACGTCCGCACAACTCTTTCACCCGCGCGGCGCCCATTTGCGTCACGGCGATCTGCGCTTCCATGTCGCCGCGCACGAGCTGCGGCTGGCGGCTGTTGGCCAAAATGATCCGCTCGATATCGGGCAGGAAACGGCCGGCATCCCAAATCCGGATCGGCGGGATCAGAAGGCCCTCGTGATACATCTCAGTCGCATTGGCGGACGTGGAGCCCGCGACCGTGCCGCCTATATCGGCCTTGTGTGCGATGGAGCCGGAAAATCCGACAATTTCGCCGTCTGCAAAGATGGGGGCGACGAAGGCCATGTCCGAGACATGCGGCAGACCACCGTCATAGGGATGGTTGGACACGAAGACGTCGCCATCTCTAATGCTATCGCCATAGGTCCTAAGGATGTGTCCGACCAGATGCCGGTAGACGGGCGCGTGGAAAAACATCGGCGGCGCGGTGATAAGCCGTCCGTCGCGGTCCACGATGACGCAACTGAAGTCACGCGATTCCCGGATGATCGTCGAATAGCCGGAGCGGTAAAAATGATAGTGCATCTCATCGGTGAGGCTGGCGATCTTGTTGCGCAGGATCTGGACCGTGATCGCGTCGATGCTCATGGTTTGGCTTCCAGGATCAGATTGCGCGCGCCATCGACCCGGGCCGTCCAGCCGGGCGGGATCACGGTGGTCGCATCGAATTGCTCGACGATGGCAGGTCCGGGAATTGACGCCCCCACGGCCAACCGGTCGCGTTCGTAGAGCGTGGTTTCCGTGGCTGTTGCGGCATTGAAGTACACTTGGCGCGCGCCTTTACGTGCATCCGAAATTGGCGGCGGATTCACACATGCAGGTTCCTGCTGCAATTGATACTTGGGAACGGTGACACGCACGCGCAGCCGGTAGCTGACAATCTCGACCGGGCGTTCTTTTGCAGAATGCCCATGAACTTGCGCGTGCCGTTCATCGAAACGTGCGCGCACTTCGGCAAGGTCATTGCCGCTCAGCTCGCCTCGATAGAGACCTTCCAGCGAGGTGCGAAGCTCATACCCCTGTCCCGCATAGCGAAGATCGAGTTCGCGCGTGAACGCGGCGTCACCGGGCGAAAGCCGCTCCGCCGCAAGCTCGTGCAAGGCGCGTGAGGTAAGTTCGGCGAAAATCCGTTCGGCATATTCGGCGTCGATTTCCGCAAGCGGCTTCAAATCCGAACGAATGAAGTCGTGCACGACATCGGTGCAAAGCAGGCCGAGGGCGGAAAAGGCGCCGGGCCGCGCGGGCACAAGGATGCGTTTCATCCCAAGTTCTTCGGCCACCGCCGCCGCGTGTACCGCGCCCGCGCCGCCGAACGGCAGCAGCGTAAAGGCGCCAAGGTCAACGCCGCGCTTGGCGGCGAACACGCGCACCTCATCGGCCATGCGCATGTCGACAATGCGCCGGACTCCGGCAGCGGCTTCGCGCACGGTCATGCGCAAGGGATCGGCAATGTGGCGCTTCAGCGCGTCATGCGCGGCAGCCATATCAAGCTTCTGTGCCCCGCCCAGGAAATAATCCGGGTTCAGAAAACCGCAAAGAATATCGGCATCGGTTACGGTGGGGCGCTCGCCGCCGCGGCCATAGCAAGCCGGGCCGGGATCGGCGCCCGCGCTCTCCGGTCCGACCACGAGAAACCCGCCGCCGTCTACCCGCGCAATTGAGCCGCCGCCCGCCGAAATCGAACTCATGTCGAGCGCGGGCACGTCGAGCTGCCGCCGCGCGATCACGCCTTCGGTGACTTCAAGCGGCGCCCCGCTTTCGATAAACGCGATATCGGCGCTGGTGCCGCCCATGTCGAGCGTAACCAAGCCGCGGTGCGCCTCTTCCCGCGCCAGATGCGCGCTGGCCTGCGCGCCCGCGGCCGGTCCCGAAAACAGCGTATGCACGGTGCGGCCGCCCTCGATGGTGGCCGAGAACGGCATGACGCCGCCATTGGACTGCATGAGGAAGCGCTGCTGCGTCACGAACCCGGCCTCATCCAGGCCCTGGTTCAAATGCGCGATGTAGCGGACCAGAACCGGCTCAAGATAGGCGTTCAGCAGCGTGCTGGAGAGCCGCGCCCATTCGCGAATGCGCGGTAGCACATCGCTCGATAGAGAAACGCTGACGCCGGGGAATTCTTCCTGAAGGATGGCGCGGGTGTTCTGCTCGTGCAGCGGGTTGGCGTAGGAGAACAGATAACACACGGCGATCGATTCCACGCCCGCCGCCTTAAGCGCGCGCGCCGCGCGGCGCACGTCGTCTTCGTTCAGCGCAAGCAGTGCGTTGCCTTGGTAATCGGTACGTTCGGCGATTTCGTGGGTCAGGCTTTGCGGCGCGATGGGGGCCGGTTTGGAATAAAAATAGTCGAAGGGATTGCCGTCACGCGCCTGGTTCTGCACCTCTTGCACCGCGCGATAACCCTTGGTGATGAGAAGCCCGGTTCTCGCGCCGCGCATCTCCAGCAGCGCGTTGGTGGTGATCGTGGTGCCGTGACCGAAAAATCCGATATCTTCCGCGCGGACACCGCGCTTGATGAAACGGCCGACGCCGTTCAACACGCCGAGCGCCGGGTTCTTCGGCGTGCTGGAAACCTTCTCGACCAGCAAGGCGCCCGTCTCTGTGTCGAGCAGAACCAGATCGGTGTGGGTGCCTCCCACATCGACGCCGAGCCGGTAGCGTGCAGTGCCGCGGTCCATGGTGTTTCTTTGCGAGCGGGCGTTATGAACCTAGAACGCCGATGTGTTAGCGTAAAAAACTACGGCTTTGTACGAAAAGCCGCAGGAGGAGATATGCGAAAGGCGCATTTGGCGCGGCTCGCCGGATTTTGTGCGCTGGTGGCCACAGGTGCTGCCGCTGCGCCGGCGCAACCGGCCGAGAGCTTTTACAAGGGCAAGCAGATCACCATGCTGATCGGCACGGCGGCGGGCGGCGGCTACGACACCTATGCCCGCACGCTGGCGCGGCATATGCCCAAATACATTCCCGGCAATCCCGTCATCGTGCCGAAGAACATGCCGGGCGCGGATGGGGCGGTGGAAATGGGCTCGCTCTACAACAGCGCGCCGCGTGACGGCACGGCCTTTGCGGCGCTGACCAATGGCATCGCATTGGATCCGCTGTTCGGCAAGTTCGTTGGCCGCTTCGATTCGCTGAAGCTCGGCTGGATCGGCAGCATCGGCAAGCTGATGAATGTCTGCGTCACCTGGAACACGAGCCCCGTGAAAACCTTCGAGCAGGCGAAAAAGCAGCAGGTCATCGTCAGCGCCTCGGGCGCGACCAGCAATTCGACCATGATGCCGCGCATTTCCAACGCGCTGCTGGGTACGAAATTCAAGGTGGTGACGGGGTATACCGATCAGGATGTCACGCTGGCGATGGAGCGCGGAGAGGTCGATGGCGTCTGCGGGCTCGCCTACACCACGCTGAAAGCGGCGCGTCCCACCTGGTTTCGCGACCATAAGATAAACGTGCTGTTGCAGGTCGGCATGAGTAAATTTCCCGATCTACCGAACGTGCCAAGCGCCATCGATCTGGTGTCAAAGCCCGAGGACAAGAAGACGCTGGAGCTGATTTTGACGCGCCAGGAAATGGGCCGGCCGTTCGCCGCGCCGCCGAATGTGCCGGCGGACCGGCTGCAAATCCTGCGCCGCGCCTTCAATGCAACGCTGAAAGACCCAGCCTTTCTGGCCGACGCCAAGCGGCTGCAAATGGAGGTCGACCCGCTGACCGGCGAAGAGGTGGAGAAGCTTCTACGCACCGCCTATGCCGCGCCCAAGGATGTGGTCGCGCGCGCTGCCCCGCTTATTCCGTGATTACCCACCCACGATGGCGCGGACGATCAGATAGAAAATCGACGGCGCGACCAGACAGCCAATGCCCGTGTGAAACGTCGCCGTGAGCGCGCCATAGGGAACCAGCCGGGGATCGGTGGCGGCAAGGCCGCCGGTGACGCCGCTGACGGTGCCCATCAGACCGCCGAAGGCCATCGCCGAGCGCGGATTGTCCAGGCCGATGGTCTTTGCCACAAAAGGCGTGCCGATCATCACCAGCACCGCTTTGAACACGCCCGTCGCGATGGACAGCGCCATGACTGGCGAACTCGCGCCGATGGCCGATCCGGTGACGGGTCCGACGATGTAGGTGATGGCGCCCGCGCCGATGGTGGTCATGGAAATGGCGTCGGTATAGCCGAACGCCACGGCGACGCTGGACCCGACAATGAACGGCAGAATAGTGCCGATGGTGAGCGCGATGACGCCCAGTAGCCCGGCCCGTTTGGCCTCCTTCACATCGACTTCGAACGCTGTGGCGACAATGGCGAAATCGCGGATCATCGCGCCGCCCAAAAGGCCAAGTCCGGCAAACAGCGGAATATCCGCAAGCCCATTCTTGCCCCCTGTTGAAATGCCGCCCGCATACGCCAGCGCGAGGCCGAGCACGATGGCGATGGCCGAGCCGTGGATGCGCCCGAAGGTCAGATGCTTGGAGATTTGATAGGAAATCCACATCACGGCGCCGACCACGGCGAACGCCATGATCAGACCGTGTTCGTTGGAAAGCCGTGTAAGAAGTTCGCCCATGATCGGTTCCTATTCCGCCGCGCCGGACAGTACGCGCGCGGCATGGGCTTCTGCGGCGCGGTCATGCACCGTTTCGGGCTCACGCATAATACGGGACAACAGCGCCGTCGCCCCAAAGCACAAAATGACGGTGATCCCGCCCGCCAGCAGCACGACCGGCCCGCCTCTGACCGCCGCGACCACGTTCTGAATGGACGCCATCGCCACCACAATGGGGATGTAAAGGGCCGCCCAGAATTCGATGCCGAGTGTGAAACCGTGGGTGAGCTTGCCCTTCCGCATCAACCAGGCGCGCCCGGCAATCAGCAGGATCATGGCAATGCCGACGCCGCCGACATTGGTCTTCGCCCCGAGCACGACACCGAGCAGGTCGCCCAGAAAGGCGCCTATCAGGGTGCAGATCGCCAACAGGGCAACCCCAAAAATGGTCATAACCCAAGCCTCCCAACGGTTTCGGTGCAGCCGAAACGCGCTTTCGGGGAGGAGGCTACAGGGAGCGCGGAACCCTAGTCAATTTTGCACGCCTTCCATTTGCCCAGTCACGCCGTTGCTGGAGGCGATGAGGCTATTCACCAACTGACCTCGGCGAGCTTCTGTGGCAAAGTCACCGGCGAGGGCGCAGGCGCGTCTCGATGCAGGGGAGGGGTTGCCGTGATTAGAGGGGCGCTTTTGACGTTGACCATTGCGTTGGCTGCTGGCCTGGGCGTTTCATCGACGTTTGCCCAGACACCTCCCAATACCGTTGCGCTGCAACCGTCTCCCGCCATTCCTGGCGTTATTGCCGGCGGCACGATGCCGGAGGTGGTGATCAAGGGGTTGACCAGTTCGGATGATCCGTTGTGGGTGCCCGGCGTTGGGCTCCTGTTCTCAGAGTCGCAGGCCAATCGCATTGTGAGGCTGGATGAGCACGACCAGCCCGTCACCTTCCTGGGCGATCTGCTCAACCCGCTCGGCATGACCTTCGACGCGGAAGGGCAGCTCATTTCGATTCAGACCAAGCCCGGCTCCATGGGGCCGCGCGTGGTGTGGCCGAAAGGGAAAGAGCGAATTATCGCGGACAACTATCAGGGGAAGGCCTTCGGCCGTCCGAACGACATCGTCGCGGACCTGAAAGGCGGCCTGTACTTCACCGACCCCATGGGCTCCGCCGTTTACTATGTGCCCCGCGGCGGCGCGATCGTTCGCGTGGTGGAGGAGGGGATCAAATCTCCCAACGGACTACAGCTCAGCCACGACGAAAAGACGCTCTACATAAACGACACGCAGGGTCTCAACATCTATGCGTTCGATGTGCAGCCGGACGGGCGGCTCGCCAATCGCCGCGTGTTCGCCACCTATACGGGGCGGGACATGTCTCTCCCGCCGGGGGCACCGCCGGTGTCGCGGGCCGATGGACTGGTCACCGATAATGACGGCCGGTTGTATGCGCTAACGGATTCGGGCATCGAAGTGTTGAGCCCAACCGGGCAGCACCTTGGCGCCATTCCCGTTTGGTGCATCACGCGGCGCTGCCAGAATCTGGCATTCGGCGGTCCCGACAAGAACATAATGTACGTGGCCGGCGGTGGCACGCTTGTTCGGATTCCGATGCTCTCACGCGGGTTCAGCGGCCGCGCAAAATAGGCAGACGAAATTTCAGGTGAGAACCGAATGAGCGGACGGCCCATATCCGGATTTGCGCTGAAAGGCAGCACCGCAACGCGGGCGATTTTCGTTGCGCTGTTTTGTGCACTTTCTGCACTCGCAACGGCGGGGGCCTACGCGCAAAACACTGCCGCCCCCAATTTTGCGCCGTCGGGCGCGATGGGGTGGCTGAAAGCTGGGAACGGGGATGAGTTTCTTCCGCCGGATGCCGGGCCGGGGCCTGTCATGTTCGATGAGCACCATGATTTCGGCAAAAACATCATGGTTACGCCGGGCAACAATCGGCCCGCCAAAATCGCGGACCTCGCCAATCCGATCCTACAGCCCTGGGCCGTGGAGCAGATGAAAAAAGACAATGCCGAGGTGCTCGCCGGCAAAGTCGCGTTCTCGGCGCGCGCGCGGTGCTGGCCTCACGGCGTGCCGGGTTTTCTTCTCTACCCCGTTCACCCGATCTTCTTTATTCAGTCGGCGAAAGAAGTGGTGATGACGTGGGGCCAGGATTTCCAGACACGCCATGTCTTCCTGAATTTGCCGCATAGCGCCCACCCCAAGCCGTCCTGGTATGGCGAATCCGTCGGGCACTATGAGAACGGCGACACACTGGTTGTCGATACGATCGGGATGAATGACAAAACGTTCATCGACAATTTCCGCACGCCGCACACCGATAAGCTACACGTCGTCGAGCGTTTCACGCTGTCCAAAGACGGCCAGCAGCTGGAAGCGAAAGTGCACGTCGAAGACCCCGGCGCCTTCACGACGCCGTGGAATGCCGTCACGCGCTACCGGGTCGATACCCGCCCCGTGGAAGTTCCTTTGCACGAAATGCTATGCGCCGAGAACAATGACGACCACTTCCACCAAAACCTTGTTCCGATCCCGCAAGCGGTCACCCCAGATTTTTGAGCGGCCATCATGATTCCCGGTGAACAGCCTCTTACGGGCCTCGTGGTTGCCGAATTCTGCAACGTGGCGGCGGGGCCGTTCTGCGGCATGCTGCTGGCCGATGCCGGCGCGGATGTCATCAAGATCGAGCCGCCCGGCGGCGATATGCTACGCGCGTGGCCGCCGCATACCGATGGCTTCAGCGAAAACTTCGCTTCGCTCAATCGGGGCAAGCGGTCGATCCAGCTGGACCTGAAAAATCCGGCGGATCGCGACATCGCTTTCCGCATCATGTGTAGGGCGGATGTGGTGCTGGAGAACAACCGGCCCGGCGTGATGGAGCGCCTCGGTCTGGGGTGGACAGGCCTTCGCGCGGTGAACCCCAAACTCGTCTACTGCTCAATATCCGCCTACGGACAAATGGGGCCGCGCGCGGAGGAAGGCGGTTTCGACGTGACGTTGCAAGCGGGCTCCGGCGTGATGAGCATCACGGGTGAGCCGGGCGGCGCACCCGTCAAATGTGGCGTGCCCATCGCGGATTTTACCGCGGGACTTTACGGCGCGTTCGCGGTTTCCTCTGCCATCGCGCGCGTGCGTGCCGGTGGAGAGGGCGTGCATATCGACGTGCCGATGCTGGGAACGACGCTGGCCATCGCCGCGCTGCAGACCAGCGAATATTTTGGCACCGGTAGAAATCCGCAGGCGCTGGGCTCGGCCCATCCCCGCAATGCGCCGTATCAGGCGTACCCTGCGCGCGACCGCTATTTCGTCATTGCCGCGGGGAACGACAAATTATGGGGCAGCGTGTGCGAGGTTGTGAACAAGCGCGACCTAGCCGCCAATCCACGGTTTCTCACCGTGCGCGACCGCGCCAAAAATCAAGTCGAGCTGGCAGAGAAATTGAGTGCGATTTTCCGCGAACGCGATGCCGGGGATTGGCTGACTGCTTTTCAGAACGCCGGCGTGCCGTGCAGCCTGATTAATTCGTACGCCGAGGCGGTGGCCGACCCGCAAGTGGATGCCTATGGCTGGGTTCAACCGCTCACGCTTCCGGGTGGTGCGGAGACGCGGACGTTTGGTTCACCCATCGCGGTTGACGGGAAAATTGCTCCGCTTCAGCGCCGCCCTCCGCTGTTGGATGAAGACCGCGCCGCTATTCTGGCGATGATCGCGAACTCACCCTCCCCTTGAGGGAGGCGAATTGCGAGAGCGCAAGCAATTTCAGGGAGGGGTTATGCCGGCCCAATGTCCCCTCCTCGAAGCGGCTTACGCCGCTTCGACCCTCTCTCAAGGGGAGGGTGGGTTTGGCCGCACCAGCCAGCGGACGACGCTGTAATGGGCGGCGGCGAGCTGCTTGGGCAATTCCAGGTGGCCGTAATGTGTCATCGGCGGGTCCCAATTGATCAGCCGGATTTCGGCCGACGGATTTTTCTCGCGGTACTCATTGGCGACGAACACCTCGATGCTCTTCATCGGGTCTTCGGGGTTCCAGTGATTGCGGTCGAAATGCGCCGTCGTCCACACCATGCGCGAAAAGCCGTCGAGGCGTGTGAAGTGTGTGGCGTAAAGGTCCTTCTCCACGTCTTCGGCTGAGATGTGCCAGGGGTTGCCGCTGCGCTTCAGCGTGGCTTCGATTTCCGTCTCGATCCAGCCTTTCGAGGCAATGTCCTCGCCGTGCTCATAGTTCTGAAGCTGTTGCTTGAAATTGGGGCGGCGGCGGCCTTCGGCGGCAAGCCAGGCTTGCGCAATCTGCAGATGCGACATGCCCGATTCGTAAAGCGGGTTTAAAAATCCGCTGTAGCCGCGTGCATAGCTGGGCGCATCGCGCCGTTCCAAAACGGTCAGCGGTGTGCGTGCGCCCGCGGCGGAAGCACCGGCACGTTGCGCGACCTCTTTGCCTTTGACCGTGCGCAGCAGTTCAAGCCGGGCCGCACCGCCGCTGCCCCAGCCGAGATAACGCCCCTTCAGACGCGCGCGCAGGTCCGGGTCTTCATAGGCCATCATCGACAGCTCGCCGGATGTCGAATGGCCGATCAGGAGAATGTCCCCGCTGGTGTTCTTCATCACCAACTGCTTCAGCCCCTGCATGATCAGGCTGTTGGTGTAGATGGCGTTGCGGACCTCGGATTCGTTCAGGGGAAGTTCGCGGTCGAGCAGATAGGCGGGTTGACGCTTGACGTCGGCAATCGCGTCCGGCCAGCCGCCATATCTGAAATTGCCGGGTATGGTAACGATCATCACGTTCAGCTTTTGCGCCAGAAATTGCGCGTAGCCTGGGCGATTTTTCAGATCGACGAAGAATTCATACAGGTTCGCCGCGCCCCCGTTCATCACGATGAACCAGGGATAGTTCTTGGCGTTGGGATCGTTGCTCGTCAGCTTCAGCGCGCCGATGTCCCAATCCAGATTGTAACGGCGGAAGCGTTCCACCACCCAATCGGCCTTGTAGCCGAGCTGCGCCGCAGGAATTTTCGCGACGTCACGCGGATCGAACGCCCCGCCGGGCGCGGCCTGTGCCAGAGCGGTCACGGCGCGCCCGCCGTCGGGCAGGTCGAAGCCCTCGCCCATCCCGCGGAAATCCGGCTCGGCCAGCGAGACGTAAACCGATTTGGCATCGTTCAGGAGAGGCCAGATTTTGTTGTCGTTCGCTTGCGGTTGCGCCATGGCCGCTCCAAGGGTGAAAAACGCCGCAAAGCCTATGCCGGCAAGATTGGAAAGACGCATAGTGCCCTACCGTGAGATTCGAAATCACGGGAACTGTAGCACGACGCAAAAGGCGCGCATCTGTCCGGTTCGTGGTAAGAAAGCCCGCTCGCTTTCGGGGGATAATATGACGCGCATGGGACGTTTGGCACTTTCGTCGGCTTGGACACTTGGCTGCATGGTGGTGGCATCCGGCGTATCCGCCGCCCCTGCCGCGCCGCCAAACGGCGAGGCCACCTACGCGAAATATTGCGCCTCCTGCCACGAACAGGTCGGGGCGCGCATTCCCACGCGTTCGGCGCTGGAGCAGATGTCGCCCGGGCGCATTCTCCGCACCCTCGATTTTGGCGCGATGATGAGCATCGCCTATCCGATCCGGCGCGACGAGCGCGACGCGGTCGCGCGCTATCTCGGCCACGGCTCTGACGATCCGCCGCCGCCGGCCAGTGCGTTCTGCAAAGCGGACCGTGCGATCATGGCGGGACCGGCGCGCGACTCCTGGCAAGGCTGGTCCCCCGCCGCCGATAACGTCCGCTACCAAAACGCGCAAAGCGCCGGGCTCATGGCGGCCGATGTCCCGAAGCTGCAACTGAAATGGGCCTATGGCTTTGCCGGTGACGTCACCGCCTTCGGCGCGCCGACCATCATCAACGGCACCATCTTCACCGGCAGCGCCGGGGGCGCGGTGCAAGCCATCGATGCCAAGACGGGCTGTCTGCACTGGCTGTACCAATCAAATGGTCCGGTGCGCAGTGCGATGAGCGTCACGGCCGAAGGCGGCAAAACCACGCTCGTCTTCAGCGATCAGAATGGCTGGGTGCATGCGCTCGATGCCAAGACGGGAAAGATGCTCTGGCGCAAACGGCCCGAAGAGCATGAAGGAACGCGTCTCACGGGTTCGCCGGCGGAATATCAGGGCGTCGTGTACGTGCCTGCCGCGTCTTGGGAAGAAACGCGCTCCATCGATCCGAATTATCAATGCTGCACGTTCCGCGGCAGCATCACCGCCATGCGGGCGAGCGATGGCGCTGTCGTGTGGAAAACCTTCCTGGTCGATCCGCCGAAGCAGACCGGAAAGACAGCGGCGGGGACGCCGACCTTTGGTCCCTCCGGTGCGGGCGTCTGGGCGCGTCCGACTGTCGATGCGAAACGGGGGCTGCTCTACATCACCACGGGGGATAATTATTCCCATCCCGCGACGTCCATGAGCGATGCCATTGTCGCGCTCGACATCAAGACCGGCAAAATCGTCTGGGCGACGCAGGTGACGCCGAAAGACGTCTATAACTCCTCGTGCGGCGCCAAGGGCGCGAATTGCCCCGAAGATGCGGGTCCCGATTATGATTTCGGCTCCTCCGCGATTCTGGTGAAGACGGCGGCGGGTAAGGATGTCGTCGCTGCGGGACAAAAATCCGGCATGGTCTACGCAGTCGATCCCGACCAGAACGGCAAGATGCTGTGGCAGGCGCGCGTCGGGAAAGGCGGCACCAATGGCGGCGTGCAGTGGGGCATGGCGAGCGATGGCCGTAATATCTACGCATCCGTGTCCGACGTGGTGCGTCCGCCCGGCGGCATCGGCGGGCCAGGGCCGGTTGGAAACGCCAATCTCGATCCCAACCTTGGCGGTGGAATCACCGCGCTGCGCATCGAAGACGGCAGCAAAGTCTGGACGACTCCCGGCGTGCCCTGTGCCCCTCCGCGCGCCGGTTGCAGCCCCGCGCAGCCCGGCGCCGTAACGGTCATCGACGGTGCGGTATTCTCCGGTTCCATGGACGGGCACATCCGCGCCTATTCCACGGCCGACGGCAAGATCGTGTGGGATTTCGATACGCGCAAGACCTACACCACCGTGAACGGCGCGCAGGCCAAGGGCGGCTCGCTTGACGGCGCAGGACCCGTCATTGCCGGTGGGATGGTGCTCGTGAACTCCGGCTACCCCCGCTTCGGCGGCGAACCGGGCAACGCGCTGCTCGCGTTCGGGCTGCCGGGTGGAAACTAAGCCGGTGCAGTAACGCAGCACGCCGAGCGGAGTTTTCGCTTGTAGCGGACGGTAAGTTCTGCTCGTTTCAATCCGCTGCCCGCGGGTTGAAACGCTTTCATGGAATCCATCCTCTCCGTTTCCAATCTCTCCAAGACCTATGCCTCGGGCTTCAAGGCGCTGAAGGGCATCAACCTCGAAATCCGCAAGGGCGAAATTCTTGCGCTTCTTGGTCCGAACGGCGCCGGCAAGACCACGTTGATCAGCATCATCTGCGGGATCGTCAATGCGGGCGAGGGAACCGTCACCGTTGCCGGACACGACATCCGGAAGGATTTCCGCGTCACGCGCGCCATGATCGGGCTGGTGCCGCAGGAATTGACGACGGATGCCTTTGAGACCGTGTGGGCGACAGTGAATTTCAGCCGCGGGCTTTTCGGCCTGCCGGCCAATCCCGAACATGTCACGCGTGTGCTCAAGGATCTTTCGCTTTGGGAAAAGAAGGACAGCAAGATTCGCACCCTGTCCGGGGGCATGAAGCGCCGCGTGCTGATTGCCAAGGCGCTGGCGCATGAACCCCAGATTCTGTTTCTCGATGAACCCACGGCGGGGGTCGATGTGCAGCTGCGCCAGGATATGTGGAACATCGTTCGGCGGCTGCGCGAAGCAGGTGTGACGATTATTCTGACGACGCACTACATCGAAGAAGCCGAGGAGATGGCCGACCGTATCGGCATCATCAATCACGGCGAGCTGATCCTGGTCGAAGACAAGCACGAGCTGATGCGTAAACTCGGCAAGAAGCAGCTGACGCTGCATCTGCACGACTGGCTGGAAGAGATGCCCGCATCGCTGAGCGCCTATCGCTTAGAGCGCACCAATGGCGGGAACGATCTCGTCTATACCTACGATACGCAAAGTGAGCGCACCGGCATTACGGCGCTGCTACGCGACCTGAACGACGCGGGCATCCGCTTCAAAGACCTTCAAACGAAGCAAAGCTCACTCGAAGATATTTTCGTCAATCTGGTGAAACGGCCCCAATGAACCTCTACGCGGTCAAGGCAATCTACACATTCGAGATGGCGCGCGCCTGGCGCACGGTCGCGCAGAGCATCGTCTCGCCCGTGATCTCCACCTCGCTGTATTTCATCGTGTTCGGCGCGGCGATCGGTTCGCGAATCAGCCAGATCGAGGGCGTAAGCTACGGCGCGTTCATTGTGCCTGGGCTGGTCATGCTGTCTCTGCTGACGCAGAGCGTGATGAACGCCTCGTTCGGAATCTATTTCCCGAAGTTCACAGGGACCATTTTCGAGGTCCTGTCGGCGCCGGTATCCGTTGGAGAAATTTTGCTCGGCTATGTCGGCGCCGCGGCCAGCAAATCGATCATCCTGGGCGCCATCATCCTGCTGACGGCCGGTCTGTTCGTGCCTTTGCGCATTGCCCACCCGTTTTGGATGGTGGCTTTTCTGCTTTTGACGGCGACGAGCTTCAGCTTGTTTGGATTTATCCTGGGAGTCTGGGCCGACGGCTTCGAGAAGCTGCAAATCGTGCCGTTGCTGATCATTACGCCGCTGACATTCCTGGGCGGCAGTTTCTATTCCATCAAAGTGCTGCCGCCGTTTTGGCAGACCGTCAGTCTGTTCAATCCGGTGGTGTATCTCGTCAGCGGCTTCCGCTGGAGCTTTTATGAAATCTCCGATGTCAGTGTGGGCATCAGTCTGGCGATGACGGCGGTGTTCTTGACGGCCTGTCTCGTAATCATCTGGTGGATATTTAAGACCGGATACAAGCTGAAGAGCTGATTTCTATTCCTCGGCGGAACCGGCGGATCGACCGGCCCCTCAGCCAACCCTCTCCCCGAGAGGGGCTTGAGGTAAGCACATTCCCGTATTTTCGCGGTGGCCGGACGTTTCTATTGTCCAGGCGTTATCTGACAGACCATTTCAACCAGCGGAAATTCCATGACCAACCATGCCCACGCGATCGTTTGGATCGACCACCGCGAAGCCCGCATTTTCCACTTCAATCGGATTGAATCGGAGAAGCTGGTCGTGAGACCGCATAACCCCACGACGCATATTCACCACAAGGCGAATTCCGTCGGCAGCGGCCACGCGTCGGAAGATCAGGCCTATTTTCATGCGGTTACGCAGGCGATCAAAGACGCGCAGTTCATCCTGATCGTCGGCCCGGCAGGCGCCAAGACGGAATTGGTGAAGCACGTCCACCGCCACGATCCGGCTGTTGTCGAGAAAATTGTCGGGATTGAGACCGTCGATCACCCTTCGGACGGGGCGCTTGTCGATCACGGCCGGCGCTATTTCAAAGCCGCCGATCTGATGACCCCGCAAATGTCCTAACCGGCCGTCACGGCACAGGTTTTCGCATCGCAATGTTTGTCGCGGGTTACAGCGCATGACACCGCCGTTCAGAAGGCGGTGTCATGCGCGTACAATCGTTCTGTTGAGATGCAGGCAAGTATAAGAACGAACGAGGGCGGATGACGCTGCGTGCGTCAACCGCCCTCAAGAAACGCCGGTTAGACGGACGTCTTCAGTTCTTTGGCAACGCGGAACGCAACTTTCTTGCTGGCTTTGATTTTGATCGCTTCGCCAGTCGCGGGATTGCGGCCCATGCGTGCCGCGCGCTTGCGGACCTGCAGGATGCCGAGCCCGTTCAGGCGGATGCGGATGCCCTTTTTGAGGTGCTTGGTGATCAAGCCAGTGAGATCCTCCATGATCGCATTCGCTTGCTTTTTGGTCAGCTCGTGCTTCTCGGCCAATTGTGTGGCGAGTTGCTTGGTGCTGACGGTTTCGACCTTTGCCTTAGGCGCGGCTTTTTCTGCCATGGGAGTTCCTTCTACGAATCAGTGAGCAACGATACAAAATAGCCGCGTTTCATTCGACTTTTTTCGCCTTAGAGCGGTTTTTTAGGCGATTTCCTGTGTATTTCTGCATTTGGAGCCGTTTCTGGCTTGTTTTTCGGGGTCGCCGGCGGTTCCGCCTCAGATCATTCGAACCGTCTTCTTGTTCGCCGCCGATAATTAGGGCCCAGCTGGGCTTGATGCGCATTTGAAGCACGGCCAAGCGTTGCCCGTGGAAACCCGCGCCTATATCAAGGGCGCCATGCGCGCCGTCACCGAGATCTGCGCAAAAAAGAAGGGCGTCGTGCTTGTTGCCTTATCGAAGCTCTCGCCCATACAGCCGCCCATGGCCGCCGAAGGGTACATCAAGGCCTAGTACGGATTTGCCGTTACGCCGCGCGGCGCGGCCGAGCGTGTAACCCATGGCGCCGCCGCTTCTTCTCCTGAACAACGTCCGCTTACAATTGGGCCGCAACATGCTGCTCGATGGGGCGGAGTTTTCCGTCGGCGAAGGCGAGCGTCTGTGTCTGGTGGGCCGGAACGGCTCGGGCAAGTCGACGCTGCTTAAGATTGCCGCAGGGTTGATGCAGCCCGATTCCGGGACGCGGTTTGCGCAGCCCGGCGCCACCATCCGTTATTTGCCGCAGGAGCCGTTGCTTGCGGGCTTCCCCACGACACGCGCCTATGTGGAAGCAGGGCTTGCGCCGGGCGATGATCCGTACCGCGCGTATTACCTGTTGGGTAAGCTAGGACTATCGGGCGAGGAGTCCACGGACACGCTCTCCGGCGGCGAAGCGCGCCGTGCCGCATTGGCGCGTGTATTGGCGCCGGCGCCGGACATTCTTTTGCTGGACGAACCGACCAACCATCTGGACCTGCCCGCGATCGAGTGGCTGGAAGCCGAGTTGCGCGGCATGCGGTCCGGACTGGTGCTGATCAGCCACGACCGCCGCTTTATGGAAAATCTTGGGCGCGCGGTGGTGTGGCTCGATCGCGGTATTACACGGCGCTTGGAGCGCGGCTTTGCTGAATATGAGACGTGGCGCGACGAAGTGCTGGAGCAGGAAGAGCGCGAACGCCACAAGTTCGATCGCAAGATCGCCATGGAATTGGATTGGGTGCGCTACGGCGTCACCGCGCGGCGCAAACGCAATGTCCGCCGCATGGCCGAATTGGGCGCCATGCGAAAGGAGAGGCGCGAACAGCGCCACGTCGTGGGTAATGTAAAACTCGGCGCGGAAGAGGCAGGCCAATCGGGAGCCGCCGTGATCGAAGCAAAGCAGGTTTCGAAATCCTATGGCGCGCAGGCCATCGTGCGCGACTTTTCCATCCGCATTATGCGCAAGGACCGGCTGGGCCTTGTCGGGCCGAACGGCGCCGGCAAGACGACGTTGCTCAATATGATGACGGGGCGGTTGCCGCCGGACGAAGGCGTGGTGAAACTTGGCGCCAATGTCGCGATCGTGTCGCTCGATCAGAGCCGCGCGCTGCTCGATCCGAAGCTGACCCTCGCCGAAGTGTTGACGGGCGGCGTGGGCGATCTTGTGCATGTCGGAGACAAAGCGCGCCACGTGATCAGCTATATGAAGGACTTCTTGTTTCAGGCCGAGCAGGCGCGAACGCCGGTCGAGGTCTTGTCGGGCGGCGAGCGTGCGCGGTTGCTGCTGGCAAAGTTGCTGGCGACGCCCTCGAACTTGCTGGTGCTGGACGAACCGACCAACGATCTCGATCTCGAAACGCTCGATTTGCTCGAAGAGATGGTTGCCGACTATCCCGGCACGGTGTTGGCCGTCAGCCATGACCGCGATTTTCTGGACCGCATCGCGACCTCCGTTCTTGTTGCCGAAGGCGAAGGACGGTTTGTCGAATATGCCGGCGGCTACTCCGATATGATGGCCCAACGCGGCAGCGGGGTGGCGGCCAAAGCGCAAGCAAAGGCAGCATCGTCTGCCGCTGCGCCTAAGGCGCGTAAAGCCGTTGCGCCGTCGAAGCGAAAACTGAATTTTTCCGAAAAACATGCACTGGACACGCTGCCGCAGAAGATGGCGGCGCTGACGGCGAAAATCGCCACGCTGAAAGCGCAGCTTTCCGACGGCAGTCTTTATGCACGCGACCAGAAACGGTTTCTCGCGCTCACCTCGGAGTTGGAGCAAGCCGAAAGCGAACTCGCCGCGTCCGAAGAACGCTGGCTGGAGCTGGAAATTCTACGCGAGGGGCTTGAGGGCAGTTAGCCCTTACGAGCCCAACGCCGCGCTGATCAGGAACAACACCGCACCGATGATGGCGCCCACCAGGGTGCCGTTGATGCGGATGTATTGCAGGTCGGCGCCGACTTGCAGCTCGATGGTGGCGGCGACTTTCGGTCCGTCCCAACTCGCGATCACGTCCGCGATGTAGTGGCCGATCTGGTCGCGCCACGGCGTGATATAGTCGACGACCACACGTTCGATCGCGGCGTTCAGGTAATTCTGAACAACCGGGCTCTGCTGCATCAACCGCCCGAATGTACGAACGATTTCGCCAACGACGATCGCAGTCTTGGGCGATGGCGACGCCGTATCGGCCAGCCATCCGCGTTTGACCTCATCCCAGATGCTGCCGAGCGCATCGAGCACGGCGGGATTGGACGCGAGCGCCGTCTGTGTCTCGGTAAGAATGTTGGAATAATCCGGCGAAGCACGGAATTCCGCGAGCGATTGGCGCAGCCAAGTGTCGAGCCGCGTGCGTTCCTCGTTGCCGGGCGTGCCGATGGCGTCAAGCCAGCCTTCCGCGCCATCGACGATGCCTTGCGCGATTTTTCGGTCGAAAAAGCGCGGGAAGAACTTGCCTGTACGCTCGCTCACGCGTTGCACAATAGCTCCTTTCAGCACCAGCATTGACGGACGCAGAGCGGCAGTCGTGGCGTCCAGCAATTGCATGTGACGGCCGGCGCGTACGAACTCATCCAGCAACGCATCGGTGATGGGCACAAAATCCAGGCGCATGAGCCCGCTGTGCGCGAGACGTGCCACGAAAGCGTGCACCTCCGAATCGTTCAAACTGTCCAGCAGCGGCGGCACCATGATGACGGCGCGCTCGGCAAAGAAATCGGCCGCGTCCTGTGTGTCCAGCCATTGGGCAATCTGCAGCGCGCGGTTGGAACGGCGCAGACGCTCGGTCAAAAGCGCAGGATCGAGAAATTGGTCCCGCACGAAATTACCCAGCGAGCGGCCGATCTCATCCTTCCGCGATGGCACAAGCGCCGTATGCGGAATAGGCAGTCCGAGCGGGCGGCGGAACAGTGCGGTTATGGCAAACCAATCGGCAAGGCCGCCGACAATTGCCGCCTCCGCGGCCGCATTCAGCAGGCCGCCGAAAAACCCGGCATTGGGAAAAAAGCGCATGCCAAAGAAGATCGCGACCGCAACGAGCAGCAGCCCGGTTGCTACCGCCGATTTGGCTGCGCGCTGTCTGCGCTTGTGTTCAATATCCTCTAGGCGGTGGTCCCGGATGCGTTCGAGCATGTCCGGGCCAGCATAACACGAGACGCCTGGTCTAGCGTGCTGCTTCCATCCAGATGCGTTTGAGATAGCGGAGTTCCGGCGCCGAGATGTCGGCCAGCTTGTGCGAAGCCTGGAACTTCAAGCCAAATCCGCCGGCGCGCTCGGACACCACGGTGGCTTGATGCGCCATGCGATTGGCTATGTCCAAAAGAATGATCTTCTCCGGCATGACTTTGCTTTGGCTGAGCGTAATGCGAGCACCTGTCGCGGAGAGATCCAGAATGCTGCAATCCAGGATGTGAGCGCCACCGTCCCAGATGACTTTTCCAGTCAGCAAGACCTTTTTGCGCACTGCCTTGCGTCGTTCGATGCCGCCGCTTGGTGCGGCTGCCTTGGGATTCGGTACGTAACTCATCGTAAGGTCTCCAGCATGCGGGGGATTATGGTCAGGCGGTCCTAATGCACTGTTAAGAGATACAATGCTTGGTTAGCTGTCCCGGTTACGCTTGGATAACCCAAGCGGAGTGTCGATAAGGTTAATCGAAATAGCCGGAATCGATGTAGCGCATCCATGTACTGCCGACGGTTTTGATGGCGTCCTGCGTGAAGAGATAGTGATGCAGTCCTTCGATGCGGCCAACGCGATATTTCTTGGCATAGGGCTCCATCACCTTGCGCGTGGCGTCCACGGTCTTAGGCGGTTGCGCCTCATCGGCCGTGCCGTTGAGGACGAGCACGGGCACCGTTTTCAACTCCGGCGGCGGCAATGATGGCTCGAACATATCGCGCATGAAGGCGGCCAAGCCTTTGCTACGCGCGGCTTCGGGCAGGAAATCCGATTGCCATAGGCGCAGTGCGTGTTCGGTCATCGCCGCGGAGCCGAACTGCATCGCTTCGTCCTCCGCGCTTTTGAAGCGGGGGGCTTTTTGCGCCGCTTTCCACCAGAGGCTTCGCGTCTGCGGGTCGATGTTCCTCGTGTAAAATTCGAAATCATCCAGCCCGCGTTCGCGCACGCGCAACGCCGAATGGTCGTATACGTCACGAAAGTCGCCGCGCGACGCCTTGTCCACCACATAGGCAAGCCCGGTCGAACTCGTACCCCAGCCGAGATAGCCATCGGGACGATAGAACTTCGCGAGCGGATACAGCGTGGCGCCGCCTGTCGACATACCCCAGAAAAGTACGGTGGCGTTCGCGCGGTCCGGGATGGCCTTCTTCAGCGCCAGCGCGTAGCCGTCGATGTAGACCTGCGGCGTCAGCGCCAGCATCAATCTTTCCAGTTGCGTTCCCTTCTTGGGGAATCGAAACGCACCGCTGATCGATGCGGTCGCGCCGGCCGATGCGTCGGCGCGTTTCACCTCGAAATCGGTATCCGTCCAATGGGTTTTTTGCGCACGGTTCAACATCGGCATGCGCTTGTTCATCGGCACGCTGCCCCAATTACCGTCCCGCTCCAGGAAATTCCAACGGCCGACGCGCGTCAGGGCGACAAACGTCACGCCGCGCTTTGCCAGCCAGATCGCCGGACCGTCCTTGCCTTCGACCGTCGTGACAAAGTCCATGGCATATTCGCTGCCCGGCTCGCCACCAACGACGACCAGTTTCTTGCCGTTGCGTACACGCGGCTTGTCCGGTGTCAGCGTGACGGCGACCTGCGTGAAGGTCTGGCCGTTCGCCGCAAAGTCGATGAAGTCGACCGACTGCTTGTAACCGCTGGTTTCGGGGTAGTCGTTCGCCCTGAGGAGTTCCTCCACGGCGGAACGAGGCATGGTTCCATTGTCTGCTGGGATGTCCCAGCCGAAGGCTGGCGTCGCCAACAAACTCGCAAGCAGGAAAACCGCTACGCTTTTCATTGTGCTCTCCAGTGGTGCTCATCGGTAAGCACCAAGTTACCAACCTCGCTCCGAATGGACGAGAGCGCATTTGTTGGCGTCCACCCATGCCGCTGGTAGGATTTTGTCCTCGCCCCTTCCTTGAGGGGGGCGATCCGGGGCGCCCATCGCGACGCGGCGGATTGGGGAGGGGACCATGCAGCTATTGAATCTGTCCGATGCTATCGGCGTAAAGATCCGTGGGCTCGACTTGCGTGAGCCCGTTGATGAAGAGACGTTTTCGCGCATCCGGCGGGCATGGGAAGAAAACTGCATCGCGCTGTTTCGCGATCAGCATCTGGACGAAATGGATCAGGTGCGGTTCGCGGAGCGCTTCGGTGAACTCGGCAAAGCCGTCAACGATCTCGATCCACTGAAGGGCGGGTCGCATCCGGCCATTCTTTATGTGTCGAATGTGCGCGTGAACGGGAAGGAGACGGGCATTCTTCCCGACGGCGAAATGTTCTTCCATTCCGACACCTGCTACATGGAACGCCCTGCCATGGCCTCGATGCTCTATGCCATCGAGGTGCCGAAGTCGGGCGGCAATACGCTGTACGCGAACGGTTTCCGTGCTTACGACACCTTACCGGACAATGTGAAAACCAAGCTCGCGGGCAAGCGGGCGTTGAATGTTTACGACTATGCCGGGGCGCCGCTGACGCGCGCCTCAGTCCTTCCGCCGGACGTGAAATGTTACGCCCATCCGATTTTCCGCACGCATCCGCCGACCGGACGCAAGTCGCTCTATGTGAACCGGCTGATGACGTGGTCGATTATCGATATGGATGCCGGCGAGAGCCGCGAAATCTTGGAGCAGCTGTTCGAACACCAGGAGAAGCCGGAGTTCGTGTACGAGCACGTTTGGCGGCCGGGCGATGCGATTTTGTGGGACAACCGCTCGTGTCTGCACGCGCGGACGGATTTCGATCCCAAGGAGCGGCGGCGTCTGCGCCGCGTCACGATGCTGGGTGACAAGCCGTACGAATAGCCGTCACTCGCCGCCCCCTCCACCGCTTCGCGGTCCCCCTCCCCCGTGAAGGCACAGGGGAGGAATACACCGCGCCTACTTCATCGGCGGCAGGGTTTTCAGGAATTCCACGAAATAGGGTTTCCAGATTTCAGCGTGCATATGCGTGTAGTGCCCGTGAGTTTTTTCGCTTTGCGGGAGCAGCACGTATTTGGCGCCGGGAATTTTCGCGATGGCCGGCTCCATCACATGCAGCGCCGCGGGGTTGGCTTCGTCATCGGCGGAATTGATCGCCAGCAACTTCGCCTTGATCTTATGCAGATCGGGGCCGGGGTTGTAATCCATCACCGACTCGATGCCGTAGAGCGAATTGTTGGCGTCGGCCTTGGATGCTTCTTCCACCAGCTTCTTATAATAGGCTTCTGCCGCTTCAAAGGTCGGCGCTGTCTGCTGAATTTGATAGTCGGCTTCCGTTCCCATCGGTCCGGATGGCGCTGTCCAAATCCAATGCGTCGGCTGCTTGTCGTACATGCCGTTGTTGAAATCTGGGTCGTGCTTGATCGCTTCGATACGGATACGGCGGTTGATCCAATTGCGTCCGGAAATCTGAATCGGCTGGCTCGCCAGCGGGACCAGCCCGTCCATCAGATCGGGATATTTCTCGCCCCACATCCACGTCTGCATGCCGCCCATAGAGCTGCCCATCACAAGCCGCAAATGCTTGATGCCGAGTTCCTCGGTAACGAGCTTATGTTCGGCTTCGACGATGTCGTTGTACCGATAGTGGGGAAACTTTCCCTTCAGGCCATCGCTGGGCTTGCTGGAACCGCCCACGCCGATGGCGTCGGCCAAGATCACATAATATTCGCCAAGATCGAGCGGCTGGCCCGGCTTGAAGAGTTCGTTTGCCAGCGTCGGCAGCAGCCAGTTGCGGCTGGAGCCGCTGGTACCGTGCAGCAGGATGACGCCATTGATGATCTCCCCCGCAGCGTTGCGCTTGGGCGTACCCAGCGTCGTGTAGTGGATGCGCAATTCGGGGATGGTCTCGCCGCTCGCGAAGCGGAAATCCTTGATAATGTAGTCGGCCTGCTTCTCGTTGGGCCAAGGTCCGGTCAGCCCGGTCTGAGCCAGCGCGGGGGCCGCGCAAAACGCCAGCGCGGCGGCAAGGATGGTGCGGAATTTCATGACGGTCTCCAATCCATAACGGCTTAGAATCTCTTGTTCGTCCAGGCGGCGATATAGTCGAACAGGTTCTTCACCGTGTTCGCATACTGCCCCGGCGTCTTTTCGCAGGCTTTGCAGGGCGTATACCCGTGCAGCGCGCCTTCGATGACGACGTAATCCTTATCGGCGCTGGCCGATTTGTCGTAGATGATCTCCTGGTCGCGCACGAAATGATAGCCGCCCATCGCCGCCACAAGAACCGGCACATGGATCGACTGCACCGCGCACACCGTGGAATTGTTGGATGAGCAATCCTCGATCCCATCTATCGCGTTGGTGGAACGCGTTGCATTGGCGCTGAGGAAGGATCGGAAGGTGAAAACCTTCGTGCCGGTGTCGAAGCGCCGGTTGGTCCTGGCGTTTTCCGGATCGGCGACCGCGACGCTCTTCACGATCTGTGTTACGATGGTGCCGTCATTCTTCAGCAGCTTGCGCGGCTGCACAGTCTGCATCAGTTCGGCGATGTCCGGGTCCATGGCGATCAGCTTGCCATCGCCGCCCGCGCCCGCGCCGGGATTGCCGCCACCGGGAACGACCACGATGTCGTCGTCGCTGTAGCGGTACTCGCCCTTTTTGATTTGTTCCTGCGCCGCCAGAACCTTGGCCAGCCGGTCGTTCATGGCCTTCGATTGCGCGGCGTAATAGCGGGTGATGAATTCCTTGGAATAATGCGAGGTTCCGTTCGGGTTGAAGCCATTGGCGGTGCTGAACGGATCGAGCTGCGGGATAACGGTGATCTTGCCGTCGTCGCCCATCACGACGGATGGGTTCAGATCGCGCAACGCCTGCACCGGATTGCCGGGATGGGCATCTGGAAACACGATGCCATCCACCGGCGTAAGCCCGCCAACATTGTCGGCGCACTTCACGATACGCTCGGGCTTCTGGCAGTAGGCGACACCATTTTCGGCGATGGCTTCATACAGACTCATCAGTGGCGAACCGCCGGAATGGCCGAGCAGAACCACCTTCGTGATGCCCGGCTGCTTGCGGACGAATTCGACCGCCGCCTTCACATCCAACGGCGTCTCTTCCCAACGCACCTGCGCTTCATTGTTGATGAAGCGGGTGTTGAAGCACAGCGCCATGAAGCCGCGTTTGGCCAGCTCGGTGCAGGCGATGTTGTTGAGATTGTTCGCGGTACGGTGCGCCACCAGAAACGCGACATGCGGCGTCTGCCCGGAATCAGGCTTATAGAGCGCGGCCTGCACGCGGCCTAAAGGGACATACTCCGGATGGCTCTGTGCGAAAGACGCCGCCGTGTAGGCGCAAAGAAGCGCAAGCGCACCTGCGCTGGCGGCGAGAATGGTCCTAAAGCGCATCAGTCCCTCGCGTCTTTCCGTTAGAAGCGTTTGTTCGCCCAGGCGGCGATATAGTCGAACAGGTTTTTCACCGTGTTCGAATATTGCCCCGGTGTTTTCTCGCATTTGGTGCAGGGCGTATAGCCGTGAACGGCGCCTTCGATGACGACGAAGTCCTTATCGGCCGCCGGCGACAGCTCGTACATCTGTTCCTGATCGCCGATGAAGCGCCACCCGCCCATCGCCGCGACCATGGTCGGCGCTTTGATGGATTGAATGTTGCAGATCGTCGAAATATTCGTCGAGCAATGTTCAATGCCGCTCAGCGAATTCGTTGAGCGCGTGGCGTTGGCGGACAGATAAGACGTGAACGTCAGCACTTTCACGCCCGCGTTGAATTCGCGATTGGCCTTCGCCTGTCCCAACTCCGGCACCGCCACGCTGTGTACGATCTCAGTCACAACGGAGCCGTCGTTCTTCAGCAGTTTGCGCGGCGCCTTGGTACTCATGAATTCCGGGATGGACGGATCCATCAGCATCAAACCGGCCGAGCCGTCCTGATCGGAAAACGGCACCAGAACGATGTCGTTGTCGGGGAACGTGTAATCGCCCTTGGACATGCGCTCCTTGGCGGCGAGCACCTTGGTCATTTGCTCGTTCATCACCTTGGATTGCGCGGCGTAATAGCGGGTTTGGAAGTCCTTGGAATAGTGCGATGCCCCTTCCGGATTGTAGCCATTCTTCGGATCGAACGGGTCGAGCGAGGGATCGACGGCCACTTTGCCGTTGGCGATGGACAAGGACGGATTAATGCCGCGCAGCGCCTGCGCCGGGTTGCCGGGATGGGCGTCGGGAAAAACGAGACCATCGGCCGGCGTCAGCGTGCCGATATTGTTTGCGCACTTCACCATGCGCTCGGGCTTTTGGCAGAAGCCGGCGCCGTTTTCCGCAATCGCCTGATACAGGCTCATCAGCGGCGAGCCGCCGGAATGGCCCAGCAGCACCACCTTGGTAATGCCCGGCTGCTTGCGAACGAAATCCATCGCCGCCTTCACGTCCAGCGGCGTCTGCTCCCAATCGACGATCGTCTCGTTGTTGATGAAGCGGGTGTTGAAGCACAGCACCATGAAGCCGCGCTTGGACAATTCCGGGCAGGCGTTCGTCGATAAATTGTTGGCGGTGCGATGGGCGACCAGAAACGCGATATGCGGCGCCGGGCCGGAATCGGGCTTGTAGAGCGCAGCCTGTATCCGGCCGAGGGGCACATATTCCGGATGGCTTTGGGCAAGAAGGGGCGATGCCGCCAACAGGCCGGCAAGCGTCAGCGCGCAGGCGCCGAGATAGCGCGAAATTTTCATCGTTTCCTCCTCCGGGCGGCCATGGGCCGTACTATGTCTAATCGGCAGCTAGAGTATTGGTTTTCCAGCGGGGCGAAAAGCGTCCTTCCACGTGGCTCGCCAAGCCGTAAATCGCCACGGCCACGGACAGCCAAGCTTTCAGTCCTGGCCAAGATTTTGGTGTAGGAGCGGGAACCGAGACGGGACAACGCTGTTTTTTACCCAAGGGAACTTAGACCTCGCCATAGCTGAGCTCGTGGTACTTATTTTGTGAGGAAGCGTCCCCACCTGTAAATTTGGGGAACTATTTGGGCCGAAGCGCGTATGGCTTGGCAACAGGGGGACCTTTTCTTTGTCAAAGTTGGAAGCGCATGCGAATCCCGATTCGCTGCTCGGCGAGCTGCAGCACGAAAACGATTACCTGCGTTCGATCCTGGACGCCCTGCCGGCGGGCATTTATGCCACGGACGCCGAGGGCCACATCACCTATTTTAACAAGGCGGCCGCCGAACTTGCGGGGGAAACGCCTGTGCTGGGGACGGCAAAATGGTCCATTCTCAAGCAGCTCTACGATTGCGATGGCAATCCTCTGGCGGCCGATGAGTTCCCTATCGCCAAAGCCCTGAAGACTCGTGAGCCGGTCCGAGGGCAGGACGTTCAGGCCGAGCGCCCGGACGGAGTCCGTGTTCCCCTGTTGCCATTTCCAACCCCGCTCTTCGATGCTTCGGGCGAGCTTTCGGGTGCGGTGGACATGCTGGTCGATATCACCGACCGCAAACGCGCGGAAGAAGCGTTGCGGCAAAACGAAGAACGTCTCCGGCTCGCGACACAGACGGGCAAAGTTGGCTTGTGGGAATGGGACATCCGGGCCAATCGCGTATCCTGGACCGATTCCCTCTATGCCTTACACGGTCTGAAGAGAGACGAGTTCGCGGCCACCGTCGAAGATTTCAGTTCGCTCGTCCATCCGGACGACCGCGAACGGATTACCGCGGCTCTCAATCGCACGCTGAACGATGACGCGCCGTATGAGTTGGAATTCCGCGCCGTTCGGCCAGACGGCGAAATTGTGTGGCTGTATTCGAATGCGATTGTGGTGAGGGACGGTGGTACGCCCGCGCGGCTCGTCGGTGCAACGTTCGATATCACGGAGCGCGTACGTGCGGAACAGGCACTGAAGGAAAGCGAAGCCCGCGAGCGCGCCCACGCAGCGCAAGTCGAAGCGATCATGGAAGCCGTGCCGGCCGCACTCTGGATCGCACACGATCCGGAATGCCGGACCATCACGGGCAACCGCATGTCGTATGAGTTCCTTCGCATGAAGCCGATATCCAACGCGTCTCTGACGGCGGATGAAGGCGAGCGTCCCGAGCACTTTGAAGTGTTCTGCGACGGGCGTCCGATGGCGCCGGAAGACCTGCCCGTCCAGCGCGCCGCGCGCGGCGAAATCATTCGCGACTTCGAGGAGGAAATCCGGTTTTCCGACGGCGCCTCCCGCTACCTCTTCGGCAACGCCACGCCGCTCCGCGATGCCGGCGGCAAACCTTGGGGCGCCGTATCGGCGTTCGTCGACATTACCGAGCGCAAGCATGCGGAAGCCCAACGCGATCTGTTGCTCGCGGAATTGAGCCATCGCGTCAAGAACACCTTGGCCACCGTCATCTCGATCGCGCATCAGTCTTTTGCCAAGGGGCCTTCCTTCGACGAATCGCGCCGCTCTTTTGAGCGGCGCATTCAGGCGCTCGCGCAAACGCATGTGCGGCTATCGGATTCGAATTGGTCAGGCGTTTCGATCGATCGCATCCTGCAAGAGGAAACAGCGCCTTACCGCAGGGACGACAGCTCAAATGTACACATCTCGGGGCCCGATATCGTGCTCAACGCGAAATCCGCCGTCACGCTGGGCATGGCCTTTCACGAACTGGCGACCAATGCCGCAAAATACGGCGCATTGTCGGTCAAGGAGGGCATGGTGAATGCGCATTGGGAAATCGATGCGGATCGCCAAGTGCTGATTTCCTGGACCGAGACAAACGGCCCGCCGGTGGCGCTCCCGACGCGCAGCGGCTTTGGACGGCTTTTGCTGGAACGCGTGCTGACATCCGACCTGAACGGCACGGTCGATCTGGATTTTCTCCCGGAGGGTTTCCGATGCGCTATCACCTTCTCGTTGGACAGATACATGGCGCGCCTCAATTGAGGTTCGCCCGCTCGCAAACATTTCAGGACAGAGGGTGAGCAGCAGCATGGACGCGCCAAGCGCAGCAAGACCTTTGACCGGGGTGCGCGCCCTGATTGTGGAAGACGAATTTCTGCTGGCCCTTATGCTCGAAGAGGAGCTGAACGCCGCCGGCTGTACGATCGCGCACACCGTCGGCGACCTTACGAAGGCACGCGCTGCGGCGCGTCTCGCCGATTTTGATGTGGCGCTTCTCGACGTCAATCTTGCCGGTGAACTGGTGTACCCTTTCGCGGATGAACTGGTTCAAGCCGGCATACCGTTTGTTTTCATGAGCGGTTATGGGATTTCCAATTTTCCGGAACGCTTCCTCGATTCCCCTCGGGTCGCCAAACCGTACGAAGCCAGCGAACTGATACGGGAAATCTTCCGCAGCCTCGGAAAAACGATGGGCGGCTCTTGAACGAGCCTGCGACATATTTCGAGGCCGAGTTCCAAACTCTTGCCGGTGGCGCCAAAAGGAAGCACTTTGCCCCTGACAAATGCGGCATCCGGGAGGATGTGCGAGCGCCGGCATAGGGAAAACCCAGCCGGTCCAGTTCGGGGGATATCGTGCCGGCCCAGGAAAAGCGCGCCAGGAAGGGCGCCGCGTTACGGCGGTTTGCCTGTGCTCTGGCGCTCGCGCTGATCTCGACTGCGTCGTTCGGGGCTGCTTCACTGGCCGCGCCGGCACCGGCGTCTCCGCCGCCGCCGCCGCACGACTTTTCCACCTATCAGCCGTCCGGGGTCGCCACGCATATCATGGCCGGCGAAGCGCCAACCATTGACGGCGATCCGGCCGATCCCGTTTGGGCCAAGGCACGTGTGATCGACGAATTCTACCAAGTCGATCCGAACGCCGGGCAACCCGCGACACAGCGCACGGTCGCGCGCTTTCTCTATGACGATGACACGCTTTACGTTTCGATTTACGCCTACGACACCGAGCCGGATAAGATCGTTGCCACCGTGCGGGCGCGCGATGGCAATGTCGATGTCGACGACGGGGTGCGGATTTTCATCGATCCCGAACTGACGCGGCGCGATTCCTACTACTTTGAAATGAATGCGCTGGGTTCGCGTGTGGATGCGTTGATCCAAAACAATTCCGTGTACCTCGTGAAGTGGAATGCGATTTGGCAGGGCCGCTCCAAGCGCCAGGCGGACGGGTTCTCCGTCGAGATGGCGATTCCCTTCCGCGATCTGTCGTTCAACCCGGCGCAGAGCAATTGGGGGCTCGACATCCAACGCCGTGTCCGCCGCACGGGCGAACGCATCCGCTGGTCGACCATCCGCGCCGGCGCCTATTACGCGGACATGTCGCGTGCCGGCACGCTGACCGGCATTTCGGGCATCAATCAAGGGCTCGGTCTGGACGTTCAGCTCTATGCCAAAAGCCAGTTTGCCCGCGAATGGGGCCCGCCCAGCGACAAGGACAGCCTGAAATTCGTGACGAGCGGCAACGCCTATTACAAAATCACCCCCGCGCTGACCGGCACGCTGACCGTCAATCCCGACTTTTCCGATTCGCCGCTCGATTTAAGGCAGGTGAACACGACCCGCTTCGTGCTGTTTCAACCCGAAACGCGCGATTTCTTTCTGCAGGATGCGGCAGCATTCGAATTCGGCGGACGCGGCTTCGTGCGCACCGACAATATCGGCCGTGACAACGGCCGGCCGTTCTTTTCGCGCAATATCGGCTTGGCCAATGCCCGGCCGGTCAGCATCACGGCCGGTGGAAAAATTTCCGGACAGGTGGGCGGTCTCAGCATCGGTGCGCTGAGCGTGCTGACGGACGGCACAGGCACAACGCGCAATCGGCAGGCGCTTTCGGTGGGGCGAGTGACCGCGCCCATCGGCGCCGAATCGAAAATGGGTTTCATTTTCACCAATGGCGATCCGGCCGGCGTCAGCAAGAATACCGTCGCGGGTACGGACTTCCAGTTTCGCGACTCGAATTTCTTGCCTGGAAAGATCGCGCAGGCCGATCTGTATTATCAGCGAAGCTTTTCGGACACGAAAGGCGACGATGACGCCTTCGGTACGGCGCTCTATTTCCCCAACGAGCCTTTGTACGCCGATTTCTATTTCAAGCAGCTCGGCAGGAATTACTTTCCGGCGCTTGGCTTTGCCAATCGCACGGATGTCCGCGACTATGATGGGCGCGTGCTTTACCGCAAGCGCAACATCGGCGGATTGCGCTTTGCCGAGGCATCCACGACATGGAACGTCGTCACCGATCTCAGCAATCGGGTAGAGTCACGTGAAAACATTGTGGAAGCCGGCGTCATCACGCCGTTCACGGACGAATTCCACGCCCGCGCCATCAATGATTTTGAGAATGTTCCGGCAGCCTTCAAGCTCGCGAGCACGGTGCCCGTTCCTGTCGGCCGGTACGAATGGACCAATGTAGGCGCAACCTTCTCTTCATCCGATGGAAGGCCGTATGCGGTCACGCTCGATGTCATTTGCTGCAGCTTCTACAACGGGCACTATCTGAACGTCGATTTTCAGGTGGATTTCCGCCCCTTCCCGCTTGTGCAATTCATTCCGCATTACACCTATACGTCGATCGATCTGCCGGGGGGATCGGTTGCCATCCATCTGTATTCGTCCGATCTTGTCTTCAATTTCACGCCGGACATGCAGTTGTTCACGCAGGTGCAGTTCGACAATATCAGCCAGAAGTTCGCCTTCTCCGCGCGTTACCGCTGGGAATACGAGCCGGGCAACGAACTTTTCGCGTCCATCGGGCAGGCCGCGCTCATTCCGGGGACGACATTCAAACCGCGGGCCTCGCAGGCGGTGATCCGCATCGGCCATACGTTCCGGTATTGAGCCTGCCCCGATTTTGGCGTCACGAGAAAAGTGATAGCCTTACCGAGTTGGCTTTATGGGGGAGGGGTTTTCGTGAAGAATGGTTTGCTCGCGCTTGGCGCGCTTTCGCTTGTGATGTCCGCTGCATTGGTTGGGCCGGTCGCGGCGCAGCAGAGCGTGCCGCAGATCGCGTTTCAGTCCGTGCCGGATTATCCGAAACTTCCCGACGGGATGAATTTCGGCGAAGTTCCGGGCGTTGCGGTGAATTCGAAAGGCCATGTCTTCGTCTTCACGCGCTCGAACAGCGCACAGGGGCCAGCTTACGCGCCTGCCGCGGCACAATTGCTCGAATTCGATCAGAACGGAAAGTTCGTTCGCGAGATAGGCAAGGGCCTGTACGCGTGGTCGTTTGCCCATTCGGTGCGCATCGACAAGGACGACAATATCTGGGCCATCGACAAAGGCTCGGACATGATTGTGAAGTTCAATCAGGCGGGACGCGTGTTGTGGGTGTTCGGACGGCGCAAAGAATCCGCCGAAGACGACACCAAGCCGTGGGAACATGTGAACCCGCCGCTTCCGGCCGAAGACGGCTTGTTTCGGCAACCAACCGACGTTGCCTGGGATTCGCAGGGCAACACCTACATCACCGACGGCTACGTCAATTCGCGCGTCGCCAAGTTCGACAAGAACGGCGATTGGGTGAAGCAATGGGGCAGCAAGGGCAACGGTCCCGGTCAGTTCGTCATTCCGCATTCCATCGCCATCGACCGCAACGACAATGTCTATGTCGGCGATCGCTCCAATCGCCGCATTCAGGTGTTCGACACCGACGGCAAATTCCTGCGCCAATTCACCATTGATGTTCCGCCCGATCCGGCCACACGCGCGGTGAACGGCGCCACGCCAACCGGCGCACGTTTGGCAGGTATGATAGGCGCGCCCAATTCGCTCTGCATGACGCAAGGCCCAACGCAGGTTCTGTTTGTCGGCGAGACGACCTATCCGGGGCGCATCTTCAAGGTTTCGTTGGACGGAAAGGTGCTGGGCGTGATCGGCAAGTCCGGGCGCAATATAGGTCAGTTTTCCGGCGCCCATGCGCTGGCCTGTCCGTCGGAGACAGAGATTTACGCGGCAGAGACGTCGAATTGGCGCGTGCAGAAATTGCTGCTGAAGAAATAACAACGGGCGGGAGAGAACGATGAAACGGACTTTACTGGGTGCGGCGCTGACCGCGTTGCTGTTGAGCGGTTCGGCAGCGTTTGCGGCACAGAACAATGGCGGCTTGCAGATCTATTGGATCGACGTCGAAGGCGGCGCTTCGACGCTTTTCGTTGCGCCCACCGGCGAATCCTTGCTGTTCGATACCGGCAATCCCGGCAATGGCGACCGTGACGCCAAGCGGATATTCGCGGCCGCAAAGAAGGCGGGGCTCTCACGCATCGATCATGTCGTGATCAGCCATTGGCATGGCGATCATGTCGGCGGGATGGAAGCGTTGTCCAAAATGATTCCACTCGGCAAATTCTACGATCATGGCGATGGCGTGGAAGCGGCGGACAAGGCGCGGCACGACAATTACGTTTCTATCGCCGGCAGCAACCGCAAAATTCTGAAAGCCGGCGACATGATCGCGCTGGGGCCTGTGCAGTTTCGCGTGATGGTTTCGGAAGGGCCGGTGATTGCCAATGCGATCAATGGCGGGGCCGCAAATCCTCTGTGTACCAACGCGCCGCAGATGTCGCCGGGCGGTCCAGAGAACATCCGCATGGTTTCGCTTGCCGCCAATTACGGCACCTTCAAATTTGCCAGCCTCGCCGATCTCGATTGGTCGCGCGAGATGGAGCTCGTCTGCCCCATCAACAAGCTCGATGCCATCAATCTGTACACGATCAATCG
>Ga0114969_10000406_pt1 | contig 36779 bp, 29 predicted proteins | sample M_130807_MF_Meta_FD_87316 | JGI IMG/M metagenome (GOLD analysis project Ga0114969, IMG submission 87316) | Freshwater microbial communities from Lake Montjoie, Canada to study carbon cycling - M_130807_MF_MetaG | ecosystem: Environmental > Aquatic > Freshwater > Lake | place: Lake Montjoie...
AAAATGTTTTGAATGTCAATGGTGGCGCGGTTGTCAATATCGAAGTCGATGCCAGCCCGCAAAAATTCTTCGGCCAATAGAGGGATGTCGAATTTGTCTGAATTGAAGCCGCCCAAATCACATCCGGCAATGAAGTCGTCCATGCTTTTTGCAACAGATTTAAAAAGCGGACTGTCTTTCACATCTGCATCAAAGATGCCATGTACAGCTGACGATTGAGCAGGAATGGGAATGCCCGGGTTAATCCTTCTGGTTTTAACATCGCGGTCGCCGTTGGGCAATATTTTGATGATGGATATTTCTACAATTCTGTCTTTAGAGACGTCGGTGCCCGTTGTTTCTAAATCGAAAAAAGCGATGGGGCGGGTGAGGTTTAATTTCATTTTGGGTTTGTTATTTAGCTTTTACTGGAGGTGTTACAACGTCGAGTTCGCCTTTGTGCAATACAATATTCATTTCTTTTTCTGGTACGAAATTAGACTTGTCGTAGATCGTTATTTTTGTTTTGTTGCTGTTGTATTTGGGATTTACAACACTGAGCTCATACATGCCAGGTTCGAGAAGCAGCATGAATTTTCCGCTTTTTGCATTGGCAATGTATTCACCATAGATCTTATTTTTAGTGAGATCTTGCACCGTAATGGTATTTCCTGTTTTGGGATTGAGGGCTTCTTTTTTGCTGTGAAGCATCTCGATACGGTGTTCTAAGGTATCAATGGCAACGGGGTCTTTGAGCTTGCTTAGGTTGTTTGAGAATAAAGTGATCAGAGAGTCACAGCCGTGCATTTCTTTTTCATAGCTAGCGTAGGCGCTGAGCTTTACTGATAAGACACTGTAAGAAGGATCGATATTATTGAAAGTAAGTTGGTAAATATCGCTGTTGCCCCAACCTTCTATTCGGGTGCGGGAGAGATAGCCATGTCTTCCTGTTTTATTGAAGCTGATGGAGTAGTCGTTGTCGGTGGTATTGACTGGATAGCCTACATTGGTAGGTTTGTTCCAGGCATGTGTTTCGTGTGAGAATTGAGTTTTAAAAACATCAAAACCGCCCATGTTACTGTGTCCCATAGAAGCGAAATACAGCATGTTTTGGTCGATGCCAAAGTTGGGGTAATTGTCGTCGTATTTTGTATTTATTTTACTACCCATATTGATAGGTTCACCCCACATGCCGTTGGGGAGTTTTTGACATATGTACAAGTCGTAAGAGCCATAGCCTCCTGGTCGGTCAGAGGAGAAAATCAATACTTGGCCATCAGAAGAAACGGTTCCTGCCCATTGAAAAGTTTTGGCATCGTTGATTGGAAGTGGCGGTGTTTGTGCTTTTTCAAAGGCTCTGCCTTTTGGCGCTTTGTAGCAAGTTTTGATGACCTGTGTTCCGAGTTCATCGAGGGTGCTGTATACCATGTAGTTTCCTTCTGATGAAACACTGGTGAGGTCTTCGGGCAACATTGTGTTTACGGTGGCGCCCAAACTTTTCCCTTTGTTCCATTTGTCGTTGTTTTTCAAATCTGAGAAAAATACATCGGATTCGTAACCTTCGAAACTGACCATGTTTCCTGTGGTGCCTTTTCGTTTAGAAGTGTAGTAAATGATAGATTCATCGGCATTCACAAAAGGCATTAATTCGGGGTACTCGCTGTTGATTTCTTTGCCGAGATTGGCGAAGCTCACCGAAACAGGAAATTTCACCATTTCTTTGGCTGTTTGTACACATTCAATTTCGTGCTCTACAATTTCGAGTTCCTTGCCTTTTACGTTTTGTTTGTATCGGTTAAAAAAATCAAGCGACTTGTCGAACTCATTGTGCAGATGGTAGGCTCTGCCCATGTCAAAAAGTAAGGCGGGGTTAATTTTGTTTTTGTTGTACAAGAATTCTAGATGTTTGATGGCTTTGCTTTTGTCTTCATTGAGATTGAGGTAGCAAGTAGCAAGCAATTCGTTGACTTTTTCGTCGTCGGGTTTTTTCTTGTAAAATAGTTTAAGTTCATCCAATGCAGGGCCATACATTAAATCGGTTATGTATTTTTTAGCAAGGACCATGTCTCCTGAAGCGGCAGGGAGTCCCATATCTTGGGCAAGTATGCCAAGAGGAAGCGCTAGAATGCAGAAAGAATAAAGAAATAGTTTCATTGCGGGTCAATTCACTTTCTAAGTAGGTTAAGTATTGAAGCCTTCGCCATGACTTTTATGAAAGTACACTTTGATGCTTTAATGCAGTTAAGATAGCAATCGCAGGTAATATGCCAAAGCGAAGTCAGAGATAGTTGTAATGAATTTTTAACAACACAAAAAAAGACCTCCGAGGAGGTCTTTTTTTGTAATGATCAAATGTGCTTGACTATTTTATTTTCAAATGTTCTGGAACATCAATTTCGTTAACAGTGGCAGAAGAATTGACTTGCAATACCTTCATCTCTGTTCTTCTGTTCAGCTTTCTTCCGTCAGGATTGTCACTGCCATCAGCATTGGTGTTTTTAGCGATAGGTACAGTTTCTCCGTAACCCTTGGCTTTCAAGTTGCTTTTCATGATTCCTTTAGCAGCAAGATACTGCGCCACTGATTCGGCTCTGTCTTGAGAAAGTCTTCTGTTGTATTCGTCGTTTCCTTTGGAGTCAGTGTGACCTTGGAATTCCACCTTCATTTTCGGGTTGTTAACCAGTAAACGGAAGATTTTATCAAGTTCTACTTTAGACTCTTCTGTCAAGGTCGCTTTGCTGAAGTCGAAGAAAATATTGTTCAACACAATGTTTTGTCCTGCTTCAATCGGTGACAATGATATTTCATTGCGCACAGTTGTGAATTCAGAGTTTTCAGGCACGATAAGGTTTTCTGATTTAAACAAGTACCCTTCCGCTTCATAAGTAACATTGTAGTTTTTACCTGGAGGCAGGATGAATAAGTATTTTCCTGTTTTTGAATTTGGTTTGTAGATACCTACGATATCACCAGTTTCATTGTCGGTAACGATGATTTGCGCATTGTCAGGAATAGGTCCTTCAGAACCTTCAAGACGAAAGATACCAGACATTACAGTTAACGCTTTTTCTTCACGTTTCGGCAAGCTGATCATGTAGATGTCTTTTTCTCCGTAGCCATCTTCACGAAATGAAGAGTAGTAAGCACGTTTTCCATCGGCAGACGTTACATAAAAGATGTCGTCACCAGTTGTGTTGATAGGGTATCCAATGTTTTCAGCATCACTCCACAATCCGTTTTCGTCTTGCATTGCTTGAAAAACGTCGTATCCACCCATTGATTTGTGACCTTCAGAAGAGAAGAATAAAGTCACACCGTCAGGGTGCATAAAAGGTGCTCTGTCGTTGTTTGCAGTGTTGATTTTTCCACCGCAGTTTTGTGGGAAGCTCCAATCACCATTAGGCATTTTTTTAACCATGTAGATATCGAAACCACCAAAACCGCCTTTTCTGTCAGAAGCGAAGTAAAGAATACTTCCATCTGCATTGAAACAAGCATCAGATTCTTGAAACTTGGTATTGATAGGAGAAGGCAACATAAGTGGTTGTCCCCATTCTTCACCGTTCAATTTAGAGATATAGATGTCGCCATTGCCATCTACTGATTTATCAGAGTAAAACAATACTTGTTGACCGTCCACAGAAAGTCCAACTGTTGCTTCGTGAAATTCAGAATTGATGGTGCTTAAGTTTTTCGCTTCGCTCCATTCTCCACTTGCATCTTTCGTGCACATGTAAATATCTTCTCTAAAGGCGACCTCGTCTTTTTGCATACCACCTGTACTGCCTTCTCTTCTAGAAGTAAAGAGCAAAGTGTTTTCATCGGCTGATAAAACCGGAGCGTAATCAGGATATTTGCCATTTATTTTTTTCCCAAGGTTATTGATAACGATATCAACAGGATTGGCGATCAACAATGTTGCATAATCACATTGTTTGATAAGTCTATTGGCTTCAATACTGTCAGAAGGAGCTTCTTTGCTGTAAGCGCTATACATGTTTTTTGCCAAATCAAATTGGTAGTTTCTATGGTAAGCAGTTCCCAAAGACAAGAAAGCCGTTACTGGCGCATTTTTTTCTTTGTTTGAAGTTGGGTTGTATTTCTGACTAACCTTTTTAATAGCCTTTTCTAAAAGAGGAATCGCTTTTTCAGATGCTCGGGCAGAGTGCAAGTAGCATTCTCCGATTTTGAACTGCAAGTTAGCATTTGTTGAATCAGTGCGGTACAATTCACTGTATGCAATTAACGCTTCAGCATAGTTCTCGTTGTCAAAAAGCATGTTGGCTCTTTTAACCGCAAGTTCAGCATTTACAGCATTTTTTACAATTTGCGCATTGGCGTTAACCATGTCTTTGATTTGCGCATTGACTGATAAAATGGGAATCAGAAGAAGTGCGAATAATACTCTCATAAAATGTTTTTTAAGTTTCCTTTTCAGGTTCATTCAATTATTGTGCTAAAAAATAATATTTAATTCAAGTTGTTGTTTTTATTGATAAAAAATATCACAGGTGGCTAATTTACCATATAACCCTGTTAATATCAAAGTTTTCTAAATAATCTCCAATTTTTCTCAAAAAACTACCCCCCAGCATGCCATCAACTACGCGGTGGTCATAGGATAGTGAAAGAAACATCATGTGTCGAATAGCAATGCTGTCGCCCATTGGTGTTTCTACAACAACAGGTTTTTTCTTGATAACCCCAGTAGAAAGTATTGCCACTTGGGGTTGGTTAATGATGGGTGTTCCCATTACATTGCCAAAAGTACCAACGTTGGTAATGGTAAAAGTGCCGCCTTGAATTTCGTCGGGTTTCAATTTGTTTTCACGTGCACGCTTGCTGAAATCGCCAACTTGCTCGCTGAGGCCAATGATATTTAGTCTGTCGGCGTTTTTTATAACAGGAACAATTAAATTTCCACTAGGCAAAGCTGTTGCCATGCCGATATTAATGGCTTTCTTCTTAATGATAGTGTTGCCGTCAACCTGAATGTTTACCATTGGAAAATCCTTAATGGCTTTTGCAACAGCTTCTATAAAAAGAGGAGTGAAGGTCAATTTGAAGCCTTCTTTCTTTTCGAATTCAGTTTTTACTTTTTCGCGCCAAAGCACCATAGAAGTAACGTCGATTTCAACAAAGGAAGTGACGTGCGGCGCAATTTGCTTGCTCTTCACCATGTGTTCGGCGATGAGTTTGCGCATGCGGTCCATCTCAATAATTTCGTCTTCTCCCGAAGAAACAACCTTGTATTGAGTTTCGGCTACCACGGGCGCAATTGGAGCCGGAATAGAAGCGGTGTTGCTTGTGTTTATATTATTCAGATAAGCGAAGAGATCGTCTTTGGTTACTCGTCCTTCTTTACCTGAACCTGCGATTTTATCTAAAGTTTCTTTTGAAAGTCCTTCCTTTTGAGCAATGCTTCTCACCAGCGGGGAGTAAAATTTGTCGCTTTTTGAAACCAGCGTTGGAGTACTTTCGATTTTTTGATTGGGATGAGGAATACTTTCTTTTATTGGTTCAACTGCCTTTGGCACTTCTGCCGCTGTTTCAGTTGCTTGCTCGCCGCTGCCTTCCACTTCAATAATGGCAAAAGCTTGTCCCACTTTTACAATGTCACCTACTTTGAACAATTGTTTTTTGAGAATGCCTTCATGGGTTGCTGGAATTTCAGAATCAACCTTATCTGTGGCGATTTCGGCCACAGCTTCGTCTAAGGCGATTTTGTCGCCTTCTTTTTTTAACCATGAGGTAATCGTCGCTTCTGCAACGCTTTCGCCCATTTTAGGAAGAATCAGTTTTATTTCACCCATTTAATTTTTGCTTATGAGCGTGTCAAAAGTAAGAAATATAAGTGGAAGAAAAGCGCTTTTTAAAAAGCTTAGTGCAAAGAAATTTGATCGAGTTTTTTTAGGCCTTTGAGCACTATATATAGGTCGCTGTAAATATTGTAGTCCTTGGCGTATATGGTGTTGATTCTATGTATAGTAGCGTTTTTTGTTGGTCTTGTTTTTAATAATTCTGTAGGATTTAGAACCCCAGTTTTAATTATTGGCAAAGTTGAGATTTCTACATTTATTTGGCAGTAACCCACCCATGAGAGTTTTCCCTGTAAAACTTTATAAATGTTTTTGAGAAGGCTTACGGGTTTTTTTACAGCAAAAACCAGAACAGGCGTCAGTAGCAGGAGGATTACAGATGTGACTATATCGAAGGTTCGTTTGTTTTTAATATTACTCAATTTGTTGATAGAATTGATGTCGATAAAATAGAGTTCACCGGGAGAGTTTACAGAACTGCTGCCGATGATGAACAAACTTTCTGGAGGGGCAATTTTAAAATCTATCGTGCTTGAAGGCGCTATTGTCATGTGGTCGATGATGTTTTGTGTAGAAATGTCTGTAGCGCAAAAAATGATTTCATCGATTTTATGAATGGCAATAATCTCTGCCAATTGCGATAAGTTGCCGACAAAATCGTCATTTTCAAAATGCTCATTTGGAGAAACAAAAACAGTGTGTATGGGTTTTGCATACGACAAATTGAGTATGCGTGCGACGCGCTGCGCTTCTTCTTTGTGACCAGCAATTGCAATTCTTTTTTTGCGCTGAAATGACACATCTAAATTTTGATAAAGAGCGAAATGTACTAGCATTCGACTGATGTACATGCTAATCAAGCTGGTTGCAGCACCTGCGAAAAGCATTATTCTGGAGAAGCGCAGTGATTCTGGTAGCAGGGCATAAACGGTGATGATGATTAGTGTGCCTATGAAAATGCCTTTGGCGATATTAAACAATTGGCCGTCTCTACGGTAACCTTTGGAAAGGTATGTGGCTGCTATCCAGATAGCTATGAATAAAGGGATTTCCCATTCTATGAAGGCATCGGGAAAAAAGTGATTGTTGTGTTTTACCACATTTTCATAGTAGTTCTTAATGCCAAACATTGCTCCATAAATAAGTGCGGCATCGAGCAAGGGTAGCCAAATTTGTGAAATCAGGCGACCAACCAACGCGATAGAAGCGCGTATGTATATTGCTAAATTGATCAGTACTGAAAAAATGGAAGCGTTTTTTTGTGAAAAGTGTTTTTTTGCAAAAATGATCATCGCTCTGTAAAACACGAATACGTAGTTTACGCTGCTTTTTTTTGTGCTTTCTCCTTTGTAATGAATGATGCGCGTGTCGGCGAAATAGTAATTTTTAAAACCAGCTTTCACGATGCGGTATGAAAGATCAATGTCTTCACCATACATAAAGAAGGTTTCATCAAGCATGCCCACTTTTTCAATCACGCTTTTGCGCAGCAGCATGCAGGCGCCAGAAAGAATTTCAATGTCGTGATTTTTGTCTTTATCGAGAAAGCCCAAATGGTATTTGCCAAAAGTTTTTGATTTCGGGAAAAGCGCCGCCAAACCAAAAATTTTATAAAAGGCCACGGCAGGAGTAGGCAGTCCTCTTTTAGATTCGGGCAAAAAGTGACCTTGACCATCTACCATTTTAACGCCGAGTCCACCCGCATCAGGGTGTTCATCCATAAAGGTCACCATCTTTACAAAAGTATCTTCTTCTACAAGTGTGTCGGGATTTAACAACAAAATGTATTCGCCAGAAGCCTTTTCAATGGCGAGATTGTTGCCTTTGGAGAAACCTAGATTGATTTTACTTTCGACCAAATGCACCCATGGGAATTTATTTTTCACCATGGCTGTCGAGCCATCTACTGAATTGTTGTCAACTACCCATACTTCGCCTGAAGTGTTGCGCAGCGCTTTCTCAACAGAGTGCAAGCATTGCTCGAGGAAATGCTGAACATTGTAATTGACTATGACAACAGTTAGTTTCACTTCTTTTATTTGTTGGCTCCGCCCTTGTATGGTATTCTGTTTACGATAGATCTGCCTAGGGTCAGTTCGTCGGTGTATTCAATTTCATCACCAAAACCCATTCCGCGTGCAATGGTAGAAATTTGCAAAGGAAAAGCTCCTAGCTTCCGGTAAAGATAAAAATTAGTGGTATCTCCTTCCATAGTGGTGCTTAAAGCCAAAATAATTTCTTTTATGTTTTGTGTTTTTACGCGCTGTTCCAAGCTGTCAATGTTTAAATCAGATGGGCCTATGCCGTTGATGGGTGAAATCACCCCACCCAAAACGTGGTAGAGTCCATTGTATTGTTGTGTGTTTTCAATGGCAAGTACATCGCGCACATCTTGCACCACGCAAATAAGGTCTTGTTTGCGGCCAGTGTTTGTACAGATGTCACAGCGCTGGGCGTCAGAAATATTGTGGCACTGTTCGCAAAAACGAATGTCGATCGCCAAGCGCTTAATATTATCTGCGAAGCGCATAATTTCATCGGGCTCCATTTTGAGAAGATTAAGGGTGTAGCGCAAAGCGGTTTTTTTTCCAACGCCAGGCAGACTATTGAAGCTTTCAATAGCGCGGAACAAAACTTTAGAAGGAAAATTAAACTCCATGACTACATTTCTGTGCACGAAATTAAGGTATTATTTTTGATGAATTTGAGTGTGTGGATAACTCCCGCACAGAACTTTCGTAAGACCTTTTGTATGAGAAAAATGCATTTTTATTTTTTGTTGCTTTGTCCCTTCTTTGTTTTCGCGCAAAGAATGGAATTGCCTATGTCGGGGTCATTTGATTACCACAGCGGCTATTCCTTTGAATACTCGATAACATACAAGCAGTCGAAATGGGTGGCTTATCAGCTGATTGGTACTGACGCCTTGCAAACGACTTTGCCTGAGGTGCAATACTACAACGACCCTAAATTACCGGCGGGTGCGCTGGATAGGTCGGATTTTTCGCAGCGGGTGTATCCGCCCGGACAGATGAAGCCTTCTGGTGATGCGCGCGCCGACAAGGTGGAGATGCACGATGCTTTTTATTTTGCAAACATTTGTCCGATGCAGCCTACCTTTGATCAGGAGAATTGGCGCATACTTGAAAACATGGTACGGGGATGGGCTATGATTTTTGACACTATATATGTGGTGTCGGGACCAGCCTTCAAAAAAAATCCAGATACCATTGGTCCGCATAAAATTCCAGTGCCCGATTATTTTTATAAAGTGCTATTGGTGAACAATGGTATAGATATGCAAGCCATTGGATTTGTGTTGCCCAACATAGATGTGCGCTATGATTTCAGGAGTAAAGCAGTGTCGGTTGATTCGGTGGAGCGGCTCACTGGTATTGATTTTTTTTACCAATTGCCTGATTATTTGGAAGTCAGTTTAGAGGCCGAAGTGCTGCCTTCGTTTTGGACGGGCGGCTCCAATTCGCACTACATCAAACGGATGGTGCATCCAAAGGAAAAACAATGTGTGGGCACTACCATTATTGATAAGCGTTGTTTGTCAATGACTTCTTGTTTAAATGTTTGTTGTGCGATACATGGTTGTGAGGGAGAAAAATAATTTACATTAGCACTTCAAAAATGAACAATCATGACTGAACAAGTACGCCATCTCGAACCACAAATATTATGGAATCACTTTGAAGACCTCAATGCTGTGCCTCGTCCTTCAAAAAAAGAAGAAAAAGTACGCGCTTTCATGCGCTCCTTTGGAGAAAAATTACAACTCGAAGTTATTGAAGATGCCATTGGCAATATCATTATAAAAAAGTCGGCTACACCCGGCATGGAAAACAAAAAGACGGCCATTTTGCAGGCGCACTTAGATATGGTGCATCAAAAAAACAGCGACGTTGTTTTTGATTTCAGTCAGCAAGGCATTCAAAGTTGGGTAGATGGCGACTGGGTGAAGGCGAAAGGTACTACGTTGGGTTCCGACAATGGTATTGGTGTTGCGGCGATCATGTCGGTTTTGGCATCTAAAGATTTGGCGCACGGCGCGATTGAAGCACTTTTTACGATAGATGAAGAAACGGGAATGACCGGTGCTTTTGCCCTGCAATCGGGTGTGTTGAAAGGTGAAGTGCTCTTGAATTTAGATTCTGAAGAAGACGATGAACTGTGTGTAGGTTGTGCCGGTGGTGTAGAAGTATTGGTAAAACACTGCTATGCAGAAGAAGCGCTTCCTGCCGGATATTTGTCTTTTCAATTGGTGTTGCGCGGATTGAAAGGCGGGCATTCGGGTGTTGATATTCATTTGAACCGAGGCAATGCAAATAAAATAATGAATCGCTTGCTTACGGCAATCACTGCACAAGTGCCACTGCGCATTGCAGCGGTAAATGGTGGTAGTTTGCGCAATGCCATACCGCGTGAGTCGACTGTTAATATTGTAATTCCTGCATTTGATAAAGATAAATTACTGGCGCTTGTTTCTGGATTTGAAAAAGAAATAAAGGTGGAATTCACCAACGAAGAAAAATTAACGTTGAGCGTTGAAGCTGCGGATAAACCGCTTTCTGTAATGGATGCGTTGTCGCAAAACCATTTGCTCAAAGTGGTGTATGCCTGTCCTAACGGCGTGGTGGCGATGAGTAGAGATATTCCTGGCTTGGTTGATACTTCAAATAATTTGGCGCGCGTGATCGTGGCGAATGGAGAAATTTCTATTCAATGTTTGGCGCGCAGCAACAACGAATTGTCGAAAAATGACTTGATGCAAATGATGCAGTCGGTGTTCGATTTGGTGGGGGCCAAAACAGAATTCAAAGGAAACTATCCTGGATGGAAACCCAATCTTTCTTCGGCCATATTAAAAGTTGCCGAAGAAGCTTATGCCCAGATTTTTGCCAGCAAAGCAAAAATAATGGCCATTCACGCCGGATTGGAATGCGGCATCATTGCAAAGGCTTATCCTGATTTAGACATGATTTCTTTTGGACCAACCATCAAGTATCCTCATTCGCCCGACGAGAAAGTGCAAATTTCATCGGTTCAAAAATTCTGGGTGTTTCTGCAGCACATGTTGAAAAACGTGCCGATGAAATAATGGAGTTGCGCTTGCTTGATGCTGTTTCACTTGCTGATTTGCCATCTGGTTCAGGAATAGAGTGGATGGATGGGCACTACTATATTTGCAGCGACGACAGTCCTGTTTTATACAAAGTGGACGCCGGCGGTACTACCGTTGACCAAATAAATATTTTTAATTGGGCCTTTGATGGCCGCATTCCAAAGGTATTTAAGCCTGATTTTGAAGCAATGGTCAACGTTGGCTGCGAAATATGGGTGTTTGGCTCAGGTTCGCTTGCGCCCAGAGATGTTTTTGTCAAAGTCGATTTGACCACCAAAGCAATCCGCACTTTTTCATTGACCATTTTTTACGATGCGCTCTGTCGTCATGCGGCCATTCAAAAAGAGCAACTAAATATTGAAGGTGCCGCAGTACATGGTGAGCAACTTTTGCTATTGAACCGCGGCAACAATTGTATTTATCGCTTTGCTTTGGCTGATTTTACAAGTTGTGTGGAGCAAGATGGAGTTTTTCCTAACATTGTTGTTCAGCGCTACAACTTGCCCTTTATTGATGGTTGTGTCGCTGGATTCTCGGGCGCCACTGTGTTTGGTGACGACTTGATCTTTTGCGCTTCCCTTGAAAAAACCAAGGATTGGATAAACGATGGAGAAATATTAGGTAGTTTTATCGGATTGATACATCTTTGTGAAAATTCAGAAGAGATCGCTGATTGCGTGCAATTGATGCAGGGTAATGAAGTTTTTTTAGGTAAAATTGAAGGACTTTGTGTCACTGAAAAAAGTGAAAAGCAAGTAATGTTGTCGGCGATTTGCGACAATGACGACGGCAGATCTACGCTTCTGACTATAGAAATGAGTTTATAATTTAAATACACAACCATGATTGCAGAAATTCAAACAGAAAAAGGATTAATGAAAGTTAGATTTTACGAACAAGATGCGCCAATCGCAGTGGCGAACTTCGTGAAATTATCGAAAAGTGGATTTTACGACGGCATCACTTTTCACCGCGTAATTCCTGACTTCGTTATTCAAGGCGGATGTCCAAATGGTACAGGTGCTGGCGGACCAGGTTATACTATAAAATGCGAATTAGATGGTGGCAACCAATTTCACGACAAAGGTGTTTTGTCAATGGCACACGCTGGCAGAAATACAGGTGGTTCTCAGTTTTTCATTTGCCACAGCAGAAGAAATACTTCGCATCTCGACAGAAACCACACTTGCTTTGGTAAAGTGTTTGAAGGTCTTGATGTGATTGATAAAATCGAACAAGGAGATGTGATTGAAAAGATCACTATTGTTGAAGAAGCCTAGTGCTTTTTGATGAAGGATTTGCTTTTGTTTTTTCATTGTTAAAAAATAACTAAAAAATCTTTCGTTGGCTTTCGAATGGTTTTGCCAATAGTAGTATCTTTGCCGCATGCAGGAAACGATACTTATTTTGGATTGTGGTTCACAATACACGCAGCTCATTGCTCGTCGTGTTAGAGAACTCAATGTATATTGCGAAATTCATCCGTACAATAAATTTCCGGAAATCAATGCCGATATTAAAGGGGTTATCATCGCTGGTAGCCCTTTTTCTGTTAGTGACAGTGATGCTCCGGCCATTGATGTAACTGGATTCAAAGGCAAAATGCCTTTTTTGGGTGTGTGCTATGGTGCGCAATACCTCGCCAAAACTGGTGGTGGAAATGTAGAAAAATCGCTGCACCGCGAATACGGCCGTGCCAATTTAGAAACACTCAATACCAAAAATCCTTTGTTGAAAGGTATGAGCAAAGGTTCTCAGGTTTGGATGTCGCATGGCGACACCGTAACTAAACTGCCCGAAAATTTTGAAATCATTGCATCAACCAAAGATGTTGCGGTAGCGGCTTACCATATTAAAGGAGAAGATACTTTTTGTATTCAGTTTCATCCTGAAGTGTACCACACCCTAGAAGGTTCATTGCTGTTGCAAAATTTTGTGGTGGACATTTGTGGCTGCGCTCAATCGTGGACACCTGATTCTTTTGTTGAAACAACAGTGGCTGAATTGAAAGCCAAAATCGGCAACGATAAAGTGGTACTTGGCTTGTCGGGAGGTGTTGATTCAACAGTTGCTGCGGTGCTTTTGCACAGAGCCATTGGTAAAAATTTGCACTGCGTTTTTGTGGACAACGGTTTGTTACGCAAAGACGAATTTGCTCAGGTATTGGAGCAATACAAGGGAATGGGACTTAACGTGAAAGGCGTTGAAGCGGGCAAAAGATTTTTGGGCGAGTTGAATGGTGTGAGCGATCCTGAACAGAAAAGAAAAATTATTGGACGTGTTTTCATCGAGGTATTTGACGATGAGTCACACCAGATCAGTGATGTGAAATGGTTGGCGCAAGGCACCATTTATCCCGATGTGATTGAATCTATTTCGGTAAAAGGACCGTCGGCTACGATCAAATCTCACCACAATGTTGGTGGATTGCCAGATTACATGAAATTAAAAATAGTTGAACCTTTGCGCTCGTTATTTAAAGACGAAGTGCGCAGAGTAGGCAAAACCCTAAAAATATCAGATGAGATCTTAGGTCGTCATCCCTTCCCTGGTCCGGGCTTGGCGATACGTGTGTTGGGTGCTATCACTGAAGAAAAGGTACGAACCTTGCAAGAGGTGGATGAGATTTACATTGGTATGCTGAAAGAAAAAGGATTATATGATTCAGTATGGCAAGCCGGAGCTATCTTTTTACCCGTGCAAAGTGTTGGCGTAATGGGCGATGAACGCACTTACGAAAACGCGGTGGCCTTGCGTGCAGTATCTTCAACAGATGGTATGACCGCTGACTGGGTGCATTTGCCTTATGAGTTTTTGGCCGAAGTGTCGAACAAAATCATCAACCGCGTGCGCGGTATCAATAGAGTAGTATACGATATCAGTTCAAAACCACCAGCGACTATAGAATGGGAATAATAACGAAATATTTTGCAGCGTGCTTGCTTTTAGTGAGCACCTTCAACGCGTGTTTGGCACAACAAGAAACAGTTGTGAAAGATGGCAAGCAATACAAAGTGGTGAAGATTAAAGCCAAGCAAACTTTGTATAGTTTGAGCAAAGAATATGCGGTGAGCGCTGATGAGATCAAGGCGGCCAACGGCGGTTTGCCCGAAGGTTTGAAAGTGGGTGCAACGATATTCATTCCTAGTAAAGTAAATGTTGTTGATGCGGCAAAGGTTTCTGTACACAATGACGTTGCGGCGGATATGAACTCAGAAATACCGCAGGAAAAAGAAGAAGACAAGCTTAAAATTATCCGCGATTTTTACAAGGCAGCTGATACAACACAGCCGCAGTTGCCTGATGTGCCTTGTCCTGTGCCTTCCAAAATTGACGAAGAGAAACTCAACGATGCATCGTATTTGAAAGTAGCTTTCATATTGCCTTTTCAGTTGGCATTGGTTGACTCCTTGCATGTACAGAAAAAGGAATATCAGGATTTTCAAATTCCTTTAGAAGTTCAGGTTTTTGTTGACTTCTACGAAGGCGCATTGCTTGCATTGGATAGCCTAAAAAAACAGGGATTTAAAATTTTGGTAAGTGTTTACGACGACCACGGCGATAGTTCTAGGGTTAAAAAAATATTGGCGCGTTCTGAGTTTGAACACATGGATTTGATCATCGGACCGGCCTATTCTTCATGTGTTAAAGTTGCAGCAAGCATTTGCGCGCAAAAGAAAATATACATGGTTTCAGCCTTTTCGAAAAACAATGACCTTATTGACAACAATCCTTATGTGATTAAAACGATTCCTTCGCGCAAGAGTCTGCTTTTGGCTTTGATGGAAAATGCACTCAAGACTTATCCCGATGGTAAAATGATTTTGGTGGGCGAAGGTGAAAACAGTCGGAAAAACTGCGAAGTCATTTCTACTGCAATGACTGAAAAAGCACTGAATGCAAGCAATGTAAAAGTAAATGCATCAAAATTGGCTTTGAGTGTTGATGAATTGAAACTCTCGCTCTCAAAAGAAAAAATGAATGTGGTTTTTATGCCTACTGAAAACGAAGCGTTCGCCACTCGTTTTTTAAACAGCTTGTTTAAACTCACCAAAGATTATCAAATTGTAGTGTACGGCATGGAAAATTGGAAAGATTTTTCAGGTGTTGATGTGCAGCAATATCAAACTTTAAACGTGCATTTGCCTGCAACCAATTTAGCGCGCTATGATTACGCATTGAACGATAAAATGATACGTTCGTACGTTCGCCGTTTTAAAACAGAACCGTCGGATTTTGCTTATGCGGGCTATGATATCACTTCAGTTTTCTTGAAAACACTTAAGAAGAATAAGGATTTTGGCAGCGATTCTTTTTTGAATAAAAAATGGGTAGGAACGATGTCTGATTTTTATTTTGTTCGTAAAAACACGAACTCAGGTATTGAAAATACCAGCGTAGGAGTGATGCTGTTCAACAATTACCAATTGGTTTGGTCCAATGACTGATATTGACTATAAATCTGAAGTGCAGGTTTTCTTTCGTGACTTGCAAGAGCGCATTTGCGCTGCTTTAGAGGCGGAAGACGGAGGTGCTGTTTTTGAAAAGCAAGAATGGCAGCGCGAAGGCGGTGGTGGTGGCCGTACGATGGTGCTGCAAGATGGCGCTGTGATTGAAAAAGGAGGTGTCAATTTTTCAGCAGTTGAAGGAGAGTTGCCCGACAAAATAGCGAAGGCTCTAGGCGTGCAATCCAATCATTTTTTTGCCAGTGGTGTTTCTATTGTTTTACATCCGCACAATCCATGGGTGCCCATCATCCATATGAATGTGCGTTATTTTGAAACTTCCATTGATGGCAAAGTGGATCAGCAATGGTTTGGTGGCGGTATTGACTTAACGCCGCACTACATCGTGCCGGAGCAAGCCCAGTTTTTTCACCAGCAATTGAAAAACAGCTGCGATGCTTTTGGTGCTGAATTGTATCCTGAATTTAAAAAGTGGGCCGATGATTATTTTTACATTCCGCACCGCAAAGAAACACGCGGTATTGGTGGAATATTTTTTGACCGATTGAAAAGCACTGCGCAGTTTACGATGCAAGATCGCTTTGACTTTGTAAAGGCTGTGGGCAATACTTTTGCTGGTACTTACACGAAATTGATGTCGCTGAATAAAAACAAAGCGTATACTGCTGAAGAGAAAAACTGGCAGTACATTCGCCGCGGACGCTATGTTGAGTTTAATTTGGTGTACGACAAAGGCACTAAGTTTGGCTTAGATACAAACGGACGAATTGAGTCTATCTTAATGAGTTTGCCCAAGATGGCGGCGTGGCCTTACGACCCGCAGTTTGCAGTGGATAGTAAGGAAAAGCAAACACAAAATTTACTTGTGAAAGGTGTTGATTGGTTGCAATAGCAGTGCTGCGCTTTAAAAATTTTCAAAAACGCCAAGTCCAAACAAAGCAAAGTTATATTTAACGGGATCTTTGGGATCGAGTATGCGTAAGTTGTGGTCGAGTTCAGTGAGGGATTTGGCATCATTTTGAGCCCTCGAAAGCAAACCTAGTTTGCGTGCTACATTACCCGAATGAACGTCGAGCGGACAAGAAAGTTTACTCGGTGAAATGGCAGTCCATAAGCCAAAATCAACACCGGCATTGTCCTTGCGCACCATCCAACGCAAATACATGTAAATAAGGGTAATTAGGATGGATGCAATTACAAGGTGTATTTCACTACCTTTGTTGAGATATGGCAGCAAGAAAAAAGCAAGTGGATAAAGAGATTAAGGAGTTTTTGGATGAAAAAGTAATTCAATACAATACAACTAATTTTATAGAATCAGACCCAATTTCAATACCTCATCAATATAGCTTAAAAGAAGACATCGAAATTTCTGCATTCCTAACCTCAACCATTGCATGGGGTAAAAGACAAATGATAATTAAGAATGCACAAAAGATGATGAGCTTAATGGGAGAATCACCTTATGATTTCGTTATGTCTCACAAATCAAATAACCTCAAAAAATTTGATGGTTTTGTACACAGAACATTTAATTCTGAAGATTTAAAATACTTTATATCCTCGTTAAAAAATATCTATTCCACGCAAGGTGGAATGGAATCAATCTTCAGTAAAAACATTTCTAATAGTTCTATACAACCAGCTATAAGTGAATTTAAAAAGGTGTTTTTTTCGATACCTCATTCTGTGAGAACCACAAAACATGTTAGCGACCCATTGGCTGGTTCAGCTGCTAAGAGAATTAATATGATGCTAAGATGGCTAGTAAGGAATGATAATGCAGGTGTTGATTTTGGAATATGGAAGTCTATTTCACCATCAGTTTTATCTTGTCCTCTGGATGTACATTCTGGAAATGTAGCACGAAAATTAGAGTTACTAACTCGCACTCAAAATGATGCTAAAGCATTATTTGAATTGGATTCAAAATTAAGGGTACTTGACTCTTCAGACCCAGTTAAATATGATTTTGCTTTATTTGGCTTAGGAGTATTTGAAAACTTCTAGGCTTCGCAATGATTATCAAGTCTTTGAACTTGGATAGGATTGAATGATTTACCTCTTCTCGTTTTGTATTGTAATTTATTCAATTTATCTGCTATTTTCTGGAAGGTTAATCCTTCTTTTCTAGCGTTGCAAATTATATCCATAGCTTGAATATTTGCCTTATTGTTTCTAGCATTTTCTTTTATTTTTTCTACACCTTTTTTTTGATGCATGCCAAAACCATTTGGATTACCTAATCTCACCACACCATTAATTGGCTTCATTTCAGAACCATCTTTATTGATATAAATGCCTTTTATAATTTTCTCCTTTTTCACCTTCAATGCATCCTGAATTCTCGAAGCTATAACAGATTACCTGATTAGAGGTCAGACTAATTACAAGTGGGGGAAAAGCTAGTGATTTATTGCAATCTTCAGCTCCAATAGCAGCTTTTTTTTGAGCTATTTATGAATTGGAAATTAAGGCAGGCTGGCCCTTGTTTCATCGAAAGCTACGCAGTACTCATTAAAATGCAGCAAAACCAATTCAGTATAATGCTGCGATTTAGCAACGATATTGCTGCACTGACCTTTGAACACTAGTAATCATTTCATGAGTTTTTTCAATCTGTCCATCGCCTCTTGGTTTTTAGGCAGATGCATAGTGTTCATGATTTGTTCTTTTTCTTTGTCGGTGAGGTGCCAGCTTAGTGACAGTTCTTTGTGTTTGCCATGGCCTCGCGGCAGTTCAAAACTAAGTACGTCAATTTGTCCGTCGAACCATTCTGAGCAGTACTGCAGCAATTGGTCGTGGTTCATGTCTTGGGTTCTAAACATATTTCCGTAAATGCTGCCCACGGGGGAGAAGAGTGATTGGATAAAAGTTTTGTTGGGATTTTCAGTTACAGTAAAAGATTTGTCGCTGTCTCTGATTTGCACAAACACGATGCCGCTGGTATTGGTGCTGATCCAGTTTCTAAAGGTGTAGATGAATTTCAATGAGGTTTCAATACCGAAATTGTCGCGCACTCCAGCGTCCATTACTTGAATTTGAGGTTCGCTTGGCAAATTGGCGATCGGCATGATGAAGGGGAAGGTAGCGCTCATGCGAAGCGCCGAGGTGAACCGAAGATTGTCGGCATCTTGTTTTTTAAAGAAGCGGGCGAACTCAATGGCGTCTAAAACATAGTCGTTGCGGATATTGTTTTTAGGAGACATGTAAGATAAGTATGAAATTGGCTGCGCTGAAATAAGTAATTTACTTCCATCATTGATAATGGTTGGTGCCATAATAAGCATGGGTATGGTGGCGGCGTTTTCAGGTTCGCGGTATTCCCAAATGCGTTTTTCAAAAACGTGGTCGGTATTGTCGTTGAGGTCTGTTTCAAAGGCGTAGCCTCTGTCAATTTTGTAGATGTATTTGCCGTCGTTGAAATTTCTGAATTTAAAAATCAAATCATTCATTGTAACATGGTAGGAAAGCTTATTGAGCAAATCCTTGGAAATGTTTTCTAAGTATTTTTTATCATATAAGTTATTGATTTTCCCTTCTTGTTTGCGCAGGTACAATTCGCGCAAGTAGGCTGCGCCCACCATTCCTCCTGACGATCCGGTGAAGAGTTGGGTGTGATTGAGTAATTGCCCTTGAAGTATACTATCAGCATAGGTCATGGTGTAGAAAGACCACATTGAGGCGCGCAAACCGCCACCTGAACAGTTGACGAAAATGAGTTTGGGTTTGTGGCCTATAGCCAATGTGTTTTTGTTGTTTTTCTTACGCCAGTTGTCTAAAATGCTAATGGTGTGGTCAAAATCCTCTCGGTAAATGTCGGAGTTGATGTTGTGTTGCAAGGTTCTCGGATTGAAGTCGGCCTTTGTAGTGTTGTAATTTAATCCATACGCTTTGTTGTTGGTGTCAAAAAAGTCGAACTGAGAGAGGTAGTTAAAAAGAACAAAAAGTCCGATTAACGCGGCAGAAGCCCAACCTCTAAACCAAGAGTGGATGGCCGATGCAAGCATTAAAAAGAGCGTGAAAATCAAGATCAAACTGGCGCCCGCAGGTATGATGAAGTAGCGAATTTCGCTAAGAAAACTCAATCCAATAATGGAGCAAAAAACAAGAATTTCGAAGAAGGCGGCGTTCAAGTGGTTTTGATCGAACACTTGTTTCAGCATTTTGCTGTCATAGTGTTCAATATTTCTGGCCAATCGAACTTTAAATGGATTGCTGAGATAGGTGGAGATGTTCCATTCACGGTCATGATTGATGAAATCATCCCATTCTACTTTTTTGTGTAGAACGCCCTTGATCGTTTTTTTGTTTTTTTGTTTTTCGTCAGGATAGATGTCGATATCGTCTTCATCCATTGCTTCATTCTGGTCGTGGTCATGTTCAACGGCGATTTCAACCCCAAACATTTTTTTGATGTCTTTGTTCGTTGAAGAAAAATAGGCAAAACACAACAAGATGTTGACTACGTATCCTATAATGAAGAAAAGCAAGGTACCCGAAATAAAGAGCCATCCTTCATTGGTGTCGTTGAGGTAGTATTTTACAACATTGTACAAATAGATGAGAATTCCAATGATGGGGAATACGGAGTTATTGATACAGTATTTTATGAAGGGACGCGATAAGGTTGCTAAAAATGCGAAACGATGGCCATTCATGATGTACGATGAAATGTTGTAAGCCATTACAAATCCGCCATAAGAAAAGCCCATGATAAAATAGGAAAGCATGGACACATGGTGAAGGTATTCAGGCGATAAAAACAGGTGTTGTATGCCATAATTACTAGCAATCCCTCCGGTAATGAAGCCCAGAATGATCAACCAAAACAATATGATGAGTTGGTTGTTTTTAAGGTGCACCCACACCAATTGCAGAGGGAAGAAATAAAACCATCTTCTGAAGTAGCGGTTTTTAAATATGTTTTTTCCTGCACCCATTAAAGTTGGCTAAAAATGAATAATAGTTACTCTACGTCAATTTACCAATAATGTTATTGCGCGGAGAAAGATTTATTTGAATTTACCAACAGATGGACGAGGATAACAATGAGAAAAGGTTCTAATATTAAGCGATGGCGGCTTTCGAAATAAAACCAACATTGCAGCATGCTGAACAATACCAATGGTAAAATCAGAAAGGCCGATGACCTTACTTTAAACAGCAGACCAAAAAGCAATGCGATGAAAATGAAGTTGCACACGCGGTAGGTGGTCCACAGTGCAATGAGCGCTGGCGGGTGCTCTGTTCCAGAGATATCGCCAAAGAACCAAAAGTTTTTCAACTTAATGGCAAACATTCGTAGTACGTGTAAAGGTTCTTCGCGCAAAAGCGTTAGGTAGCGCTGGTTGAAGAAATCGTTTTGTTCTTTTACCGATGATTGCCCAAGAATGGTTAGGTCATCGGCGGACAAAGCACTGTAATAGTTTTGTCCATTGTGCAAGTAATTGCCTCCGTCGGAATGGTGCAAACTCCCTTTCCATAGTATTTTTCCACTTGTAGAAGTGAGGCCAACTAGCCCATCACTTAAATAGTTGTGCGCCAGCCAAGGCGCTAACATCAGTGCGGTTCCGATGGCAATTAGCATTGCTCTTTTATAGTTTTTGCGCAACAAAAGAAGTAGTAAAGCCAACATTGGAAAAACAATAAAGGTGCCTCGACCGAGGATTGAAAGTCCGAATAAAAGCCCTATTTCCAATGGTTTTTTGGTGCTGCTGTCAGTGCTTTTAAGAAGTGCAGCACAAGCAATGTTGAGCATTAAAAAATCGTGAATGAATGGGTGGGCATTGGTCAATTCATAATAAGCAAAGGCAGGATGCAGCAGTGGAAGTAATGCCAAATAGCGCAAATGTTTTGAGGCTATCTTGAGCCAAGCTTCATGGTGTAGGTTTTGTAAGTTTCGCAAGAAAATATGGCAGGAAATAGCTGACAATAAAATATTTAGCAATACCCCAGCAACAGGGGTGTGATATATAGCGATGGCAATTGAAAGTAAAATAGGATACACAGGAAACTGAAAACTGTGGTTTACAGCGCCGTCGTTCATGCAGTAAAAATCACCGCTGTTTATAATGTTTTCAGCGATAACGTAGTCTTCCCAAGTGTTTATGTTGGGCACGAAAAAGGCAATCGTAATTTTTATTGCCGTGATGGCCAATAGCAGGATGTAGAATGTTTTGGCTTGCATTAGCGCTTACAGTTCCTTGCGTTTTATTTTTCCGGATTCAGTGTACTGAAATTTCTGGATGCTGCGCAGGGCCTTTATTTGTTCGAACTTACCAAGGTATTTGTTGAGATCGCTGAGGTTGAGGTTTTCGCCCTGCTCAACTACCAACACTACTTTGTTGCTGAGTTCAACGTCGGGCTCCGATGAAATGATGAAGGGTTGTGCTATTAAAGGTCGCAATTTGTCTTCAATGCTCTCAGGATTCAGTTTGATGCCTCCGCTGTTGATGATATTGTCCCATCGACCGATCCAATCAAATTGCTTGTCGTTGTGCAAAATTACCACATCGTTGGTAGTGATTTCTTCGTCTGCAATTTTGGGCACATTTACGATGAGGCAGTGGCGATCGTCAACAGTAAATGAAACACCCGGTAATGCGGTGTAGTTCTTTTTTCCTGGTGGATTTATTTGTTGTATTGCTACATGACTCAGTGTTTCCGTCATTCCGTAGCTGTGGTATACTTCACACTTGAAGTTGTGGAGCAGGGTGGCGGTGGCCTCGCTCATTGGTCCGCCACCAATAATTATTTTTTCAATTTTATTGAGTCTGTCGGCGTATTCTGAATTTAAAATGCTATAAAGTTGATTGGGAACAAATGCCGTTACATCAATGTAAGCATTGAAAAGGGCGAGTGGATTAGCCGTTGGCTCAATGGCGAATAGGTTCCATTTCAATACGGCGCTTCGCACGATCATCATTTTGCCGGCGATGTAGTTGGGAGAAAGTGCTAGCAAAGCTTTGGTGTGGTCGCGCAGTGAAAAAAAACTGCCGGTCATTAAAGCGCTGTTTACGAGCCGGGTTTTGAGCGCCTTTATTTCTTTTGCAGCGCCTGTTGTTCCTGATGTTTTTAAGTAAATACAGTCGTCGTCACTCAGCCAATCTTTGGTGAATTGAGCTATGTCTTGCACCCACTTTTCAGGATGCTGCGCTAATTCGTTGCAGCGCAACAATAGCTCTTCTTTTGAAGTATTGGCAAAATTGATGTTGATGATTTCGGCGCTCACTTTGTAAAAATAAGAATATGATTTTCTAATTCTTCTATCTTTGTGATCTTTATGTTGAAAGTTAGTAGAATAGTTTTGGTTGTGATTACTGTGCTCACGGTGGTATTTGCCATTTTGATTGCGCGGGGGATGAAGATGGACTATCGCTACGAAACTTTTTTCCCAAAGGACGATCCTGAATTAGAGTACTTTTTGCAGTTTCGTTCGCAGTTTGAAAGTGACGATGATTTTGTACTGATTGCTGTAGAAAATAAAGCAGGTATTTTTGACGCAAAATTTCTTGCACAAGTAAAATCCCTCAGCGATTCATTGGCTCATTTATCTAGTGTAGTAGAGGTAATGTCGCCAGTGAAAAATTTGAATTATTATAAATCAGATGGACTGGCATTGAGTGAAATTCCATACCTGCATTGGGATGAACCCTCACTATACCACAGCGATTCACTTCGCATATTTAAGGCAAAACACCTCGTAGGCACTTTCTTTTCAGCCGATAGAAAAGCCTTGAGTATTTTCATCAAAACCAAAGATCGCCTGGCGCGCATCGCTTCAAATAAATTATTAAAGGAGCTTGATGCATTGCTTTTGAATTACCATTTTGATGCATTGCACAGCATTTCGCGAATCAATGCCCAAAAGCATTACATGGAGGTGTTGGGGAGCGAGCTCACAGTGTTTATATTGTCGTCGATCGCGCTTTTGATCGTGGTGTTGTGGTTTTCTTTTCGCTCAGTAGTTGGGGTGGTGATTCCGCTCATTACCGTAGTAGCGGCCTTGATATGGACGCTTGCATTGATGCTTTTTTGCGGTAAGGATATCGACGTGTTGGCGGCCCTTTTGCCTACTATGATATTTATTGTTGGCATGTCAGATGTGGTACATATTCTAACCAATTATATTGAAGAACTTCGCGAAGGTCATAGTAAGATGGATGCTATTAAAACTACGTTTAAGGAAGTTGGTTTTGCTACTTTTTTGACTTGCATATCTACTGCGGTTGGATTTTTTACTCTGATGACAGCCAATATTCAGCCTATTCGTGACTTCGGTTTGTACGCAGGTATTGGTGTATGCATGGCCTATGTGTTGGCCTTCACTTTGCTGCCCTCCGTATTGCTCAATATCAAAACTCCTAAGATTGTCAATGCCACCAAAAATGATAGGCAATGGAACAAGATGTTGACTGGCTTTTTGCTGATTTGCATCCGCCATCCCAAAAAGATTTTAGGTGTTAGTTTATTGGTAACAGTATTGAGTGTGATTGCAATGTCGACCATAAAGATCGATAACTTTTTGCTCGAAGATTTGTCAGACCAAGACGAAATAAAAAAAGATTTTCTTTATTTTGAAGACAAGTTCAGTGGTGCGCGTCCTTTTGAAATGGTTGTTGATATTGCCGATACCAGCAAGAGTATTTGGGATTACGAGGTGCTAAAAGAAATGGAAAAAGTGGAGACCTTTCTGCTGAGTAACTATCAAATGAACTTTGTTGCATCACCATTGGCTTTTGTTAAAGAAGCCAATAAAACGTGGAATGGTGCTGCTCAAAAGTATTACTGCCTGCCTGATAACAAGGCTCAATACGACCGTTTGCGAGAGAATCTTGAGTTTATGGGTGCTTTTCAAAAAGGGGAAGAACAAATGCGAAAATACATGAGTGCCGATAAAAGAAGGGTGCGTTTTAGTGGCAAGGTGGTTGACATTGGAGGTGCTAAAATGAAGGAACGCAACTTGGTATTTTTTGCTTTCTACAAAAGGTCTGTCAATCAGCATTTAATCACTTGTCATCTCACTGGCACGGCTACCCTTATTGATTTGAACAACGAGAGCTTGTCGAAAAACATGATCTATGGATTGTGGCTTTCAGTTGGTTTTATTGCATTGATTGTGGGTTGGATGTTTCGTAGTATTCGAATGGTTATCGTGGCGATTATCCCGAATATTGTGCCTGGATTGATGATTGCTGGATTTATGGGGTTGGTGGGGATTGATTTGAAGGTGTCGACGTCTATTATTTTTTCAATTGCATTTGGGATTGCAGTAGATGATACCATTCATATTATTAGTCGTCTGAAACTCGAAATAAAAAGCGGAAAAAGCTTTTTGTATGCCTTAAAGCGCACCTATTTATCTACAGGAAAAGCGGTAGTGGTGACTTCTGTTATATTGTCGGCAGGTTTTTTGACTTTGATTTTTTCTACCTTTACCAGTACCTTTTATGTTGGTTTGCTGGTGAGTTTAACCTTGCTCTTGGCCATTGCTTGTGAACTCTTTATTTTACCAGTTTTGTTGTTTTGGTATTACAAAAAAGAGAAGCAGTCGAAGTCAATTTCAAAGGATTAAATGTTTTTTTTTGGGAGGGGCTCGCTTTGAAAGTGCTTATGATTTCGGTCAACTTTTCGTTTTAAGCTGTCAATATGTTTGTTTTATGAATTTTTCACGGGTCTTTCGTGATTGTTGAGCACCCTAATGAAGGTGGCGTTGAACGTGCTTTGTAGCGGTATTTGGCATTGTAATGTTAAGGTTGTTAATGCGTTATATAAATATTTGTCGTACAATAACTACATAAATATTTGCTTCGTAAGGTATTTAAGATTTACATTTGATGCAGTAAAGTGAGGGCTTTACTTTAACCTAGTCAAAAGATGAATCAAACAGAAGCTAAAAAAATCATTAAAGACACAGAATATCTTAACAATAGAATTCTGGCGTTTGAAAATGCTGAAAGTACAACAGGAATGAAGTACTGTCGTGTGATTGATAAGAAGTATCTTTTTTCAAGCACCGACGAAAATAAGAAACAAGGAGCTGTAAAAGTCAGATTTAAAGATGTGATGACAGGAAAGGAATTCATGGAACAATTGACCATGGTTGCCCGTCAATACACCAAAAAAGTAGTTCAAGAGACAGATGACCTTAAGGCCGCTGTGTTGACTATTTTGACTGATGAAACAGAACCTGTTAAATCATTGGAATGGGTGCTGAATAGCTTGAAAGAGCAGGCGCCAAAATTGTTCAATCAAAACAAGGACAAGGTAGAAGGGCATTTGTTTGAGCTTTTGCTGGAAAGCAAAGTGACGCGCTCTACTTTTAAGTCTAAAAACCTTACCGTTTATGCTTTGAAAAAATAAGTATGAAATGAAGATTTGAAAAGCACCTGGTTCAGGTGCTTTTTTTTTGTCCTTGATTTTAGAATTTGCCGATGATTCTAAAGTTGATCAAACGACTGGTCAAATGATTTGGCACAGCGTACTGTGTGTTGGAGATGTCTTTTACCCAAAAGTAGCTCACTGTATTTTCGATGTCAAGTAGATTGAACACTTCAGCACGGAACATTAAGCCGTCGAAGTAGCGTAAAAAACTGGTGGGCGCAATGACTAGCAGTTGTTTGCCTTTCCGAAGTCTGTTGTCTTTGATGATTTCGTACGAAAATCCAATGTCAACCCGTCGATAGTCTGGAATGCGCAGTACATTTCGAAACCGAACCGACGCAGGAACGCCAAAAGGGTAGCCTGTGCCATAACTCAAAGTAAGGTGTAATTTCAAGGCAGGAAATTTAGGCATTTCGTCTTGAAAAAAGAGGTTTGCTGCAAAGCGTTGATCTGTGGAGCGGGGAACGTAGTCAGGACTTACTTTTAGGCTGTCAGTAGCCACATTGTTGCTGGTGTAACCCGTGTGAATTTCTTCTCCTTGCGCATTGAAATAGCGGTAGTAGTAATTGCTGCTAATGACTTCGGCGGTACTCATGTATGTCAAGCTCAGCCACGATTCCAATCCTTTTACAAACTCTCCGTTTAAACGTCCTTCGATGCCTCGGGCGTAACCGTGCGAACTGTTTTTTCCATAATAGTTGATCTGCACCTGGTCGACATCGTAGGGAATCAAGTTGTACAAGTCTTTGTAGTAGGCTTCTGTGCTGAGTTTAAAGGGGCGTTTCCACCAATAAAAAGAGGTCGTCATTGCCAAGCCGTATTGTACTGAAGTTTGAGCCATCACGCCAGTTTGCAATTGGTACTGCAAATTGCGCAATTCTTTGTAGAAAGGGGGTTGCTGATAAACGCCTACGTAGGCGCGGTAGGCAAATTTCAAGCTGTCACTGGCGCGGTGCGAAGGTAGATAATTGAAAAGAACTCGCGGACTGACTACGAGTTGTTGATTGTAGTCCCAGTAGTTGGCACGCACGCCGGTGGACAGTGAAAGTTCTCGTCCGGATTTATTGCTGAATAGCGACCAATTGCGCTGCGCAAATGCCATATAACGGTTGGTTTGCAATTGGTTTTTGGCTTCAATAAATAGTGGAAATTTTATTTGCGCATCGTTCTGAGGTAAAGAATAGCCTGCTGAATCGAGGTTTTGCCATTGCTTGTAAGATGCGTCAATCATTTCCATTTGGTATTTTAAGCCCCAAAGCCATCCTCCTTTTTCGTATTTATATTCTCCATTCCATTCAAAATTGTAAATGGTAGCATTCAGTGTGCTGCGCGTGTGGTTTAGGAAAGATCCTGCGCCCAGGTTAAAGGCTACTTTTCCAAAGTCGGTACTTCCCATGTCGCTTTCTAAGGCATTGAGCGCATACGCGCCTAAAATGTCAAAGCCAACTTTTTCGTAGGTATTAAATGCCGAACTATTGAATTTCATTTTCAAGCGATGACTTGCTTTATATTCGGCCGAGAAAGCGCCGAAGTAACTGTCGAAAACGTCGTCTTCTTTTCCTTCAAAGAATATTTTAAGTTGAAATGCGTCGTTTATTCCGCCAAAGCGTGTTTCGCGATCGGCAGGAATAGAGAGGTATTGGTTGTGGGCGATGTTTCCTAAAATAGAAATCTCCCATTTTTTTCCTAAAGGGTAGGTGGCGTAGGCTTGAAAGTCTACAAAATTTGGTTTGTAAAGTCCTTGAGTTTCAGTGGAGTTGAGTAAATAGGCGTTTGATTTTTGGCGAAAACCGAGTAAATAAGTTCCTTTTTTGCTGGCGAATTTACCTTCCGTGTGTGCCCGAACACCCAGTAAGCTAAGGTTGAATGAGCTTGCTGTTGAATCTGTTTTTTTGTAGGTGATGTCGAGTACCGATGACATCTTGTCTCCAAATCGAGCTTCAAAACCACCTGCGTAAAAGTTGAGGTTGTCTACCATATCTCCATTGACGAAGCTTAGTCCTTCTTGCTCTCCTGCGCGCACTAGCATAGGGCGAAAGATCTCAATACCATTCACATAGATTAGATTTTCATCAAAGTTTCCGCCGCGCACTGAATACTGACTGCTGAGTTCGTTGGTACTACTTACTCCTGGTAATGATTTTACGATGTCAGTGGCATCGCCTCCCGCGCTAATGTAATTGTTGATGTGCTTGGCATTGACTTTAATTTCTCCGCGATTGACTTTTTCACGATCGATTTTGATGACCTCGGTGGAAATTGCGTGGGGAGTCATGAAAACATTAAGTCTTAATTTTTGTCCCGCACCCACTGAAATCGTTTTAACGATCGGCAGGTAGTTGAGATGAGTCAATTCAAAAGTTAAATTTTTATCGGCGGGTATTTTAATGGAGAAGGTGCCTTTGTCATCAGATAAAAAACCTTCTCTCAGCTCACTTACATAGATGTATACATCTTTCACCACAGCGCCATTGGTGTCTTGGATAACACCAATTACTTCTCCTTGCTCTTGAGCAAATATTTGCAGTCCGCAAAAAAGAAGAAAGCTTAATACAATATGTGAAAAACTACCTTTCAATTTTTAGTTCGCCATTGCGCCATGCTTTGATGAATTTTGCCCAGGCTATTGGATTGAGTAAGTTGTTTGGAGGCAATTGGCCAGCATAATACAATTTGCTTTTGAACTGATCTTGTTGCCATTTGTAGTTCAAACTTGCGTCAGCTCTATATTCTACTGAATTGTCCACCTCCATTCGCTTTAAGTTTTTCTTCGCGTTTTCCATATCGCCTTCGGGAACTGCCATGTTTTCGAAGGCAAATTTAAATTGTTCATAGGACGGCCATCTTGTGATGTGAATAGGTTCAATGCGTACGGTATCTCTGCCGAGGGTTTGAATTAAGGAATAAGATGTTTGGGTCAGCGTGTCAGAGATAGGATAGTATTCGGTTTTAAAACCAATGCTGGAGAATTTCAAAGTATCGCCTAGTGCAACCACCAATGAAAAATAGCCTGAGAAATCACTGATTGTTCCACGCGACGTGCCTTTGAGCAGTATATTGGTGAATGCAACTGGTTGCAGGCTGTCTTTGGAAATGACAATTCCAGTTAACTGAATTATTTTTTTTGTGTGCTGCGCCGATAGTGACGTCGCGGCGAATGAGATCGCCATCAGAACTAGTAAAATTGTTTTGTTTCTCATGTGGTAAAGCTAACAAAAACGAATGTACTATTTTATTATTGTGGCCTTAAGTTCTCGGGTATTTCTATTGACATCTTGCGCCACAATTCTTACGGTGTGCTCACCTGCAGAAAGATAGCTGGGTATATTGGCGCTAACCGTTTTGCTTTTGGGTTCAATAAATGCCAATTCCCAAATGTCATCGATAAAAATGTCGTATTTGTACAGGCCGGTACCCCAGTCCTCGGCTGTGAATTTCAATTGCGTTAGTTTAGAAATGTTGTCACCATTTTTGAAGTTTACAAGTGAAACGAAAGGTTTCAAAGTATCAATACTTAGGCAATAGGCGCCGAGGTATTTCAGCTCGGCTTTGGCTGAATTGTTTCGAATTTCTACAGTAAAGTGTTTTGATGGAATACCAAGGTTGTTCACTTTGGCGATGGTGATCTTGTCTTTCAATGGTAAAAGAGCGCTGTCAACAGTAAAGTACATGTCGAATTTGCGCTGTATAGGGGTTCCTTCGCCTAAAATTTGGTGGATGTCGCTGAGGCATCGGCCAACGGCAGGGCGCTTGTAGTGTTTAAATGGGGTGTTGTTGTAAACAGTATAGGGTTTAATGTCGACAGTGAAATTGCTGTCGGCAAATTGAAAACCTTTATCGGCTAATATCATTGGTCCGTTGGATGTGCGCGGGGTGATGGTGGGTGTCTTATCTCCTTGGCGCACTTTGAAATTTAAAACGGTTTTGTTGAGGTAGGCATCATAAACTGTATAGGTGATGGTGTGCAACAGAGTGTCTGAGAAACAGATGCGTCCTTCGTTCTCAACATTGTCGTATATGCCCAATTGATTGTTTTGGTCGAGGTAGCTTTTGTGTATCCAACGGTGAAAATTAGTGCGGTAGCTATGGTCGGTATGGCTGTTGATGTAGCGGGTATTGCTAAATGCGATGTGGTCCATCTGATGGCGATATACTTCGTGGCTGTCAACGGCCAAAGAAACAATATACACCCCGCACTGATTGGCATAGCCGCTTAATCGGTCAATAGTAGAGATGCCAAATCCAATGGGGCCATATACTTCAATAGGGTTGGGGTGCAAGCTGGAGTCTTTCTCTGTGAATAAACTGTATTTTCCGCCGGTTTTTACGGTGTGGAAATACTGTGCTGAGATTTGCTTGTTGACAGATGAGCTGTCGGATAAGGGGTAAACACGCACCCCATAAATTTCAGGATTGATTTTGTCGACTACTTTAAAGCCGAAAAGCAGGGGGTTGATTTGCATGTCACCTTTTCTGATTTCAAAATGAAGGTGAGGATGTTCCGAAGCACCTGTGTTTCCTGATAAAGCAACGCGTTCTCCTTTTTTAACTGAGATAGAATCCTTGGGCCAGTACACATCGACTTCGTTCCATTGTGTTTGGTATTGGTAGTTGCGGAGGGCGGAGTCAATTTTAGGACTCATCGTGTTTAAATGCGCATAAACTGTTGTGAGTCCGTTTGGATGTGTAATGAATAGTGTTCTACCGTAGCCGTATGGAGATAGATGTATTCGTGAAACATAGCCATCGGCAGCGGCATAAATGTTTCTATTTTCAACGCCACCTGTTTTAACATCTAATCCGCCATGAAAGTGGTTGTTGCGCAATTCACCAAAATTACCAGCGCAACCAATGGGTCCGTCAGTTGGCCAGGTGAAATAGCCTTGTGGATAGTCGATTTCGTTACTGTCTGTTTTTGCTGGTGCCGTTGTTTGAGCAAAGGCATGAAGGGTCAGTAGATAAATGAAAAATAAAGTAAAATAGTGTTTCATGGCAAGGCGAATTTACTCATCCTTGTGCTCTTTCGAAGTAAATAATATCAACAGAAGACTGTTGAATTCATTCGTTCTGCTTGATTGTTGCTGCTTTCATTCGTGGTGCTTCTCATATCACTGATGATTATCCGCGATTGTACTCACAAGGATCTATCAACATAAACTTAAAATTACAGGAACGATTCAGACAATTATTCTCACTTCGGTTAAGTTGATTTAAGGGCACAGCAATAGTCCTTTTTTTGAAGTTTCGAAGCAGAGAAAAGTAACATTTAAGACAATGTTGTGCATATAATATGGTGGGTATAGCAACAAAAAAAAGTTCCGCAGCAACTGCGGAACTTCAATTATCAATCAACCAATTGTCTTAACCCAAATATGTTTTCAATAATTTGCTTCTTGTGTTGTTTTTCAATCTCTTGATGGCTTTTTCTTTGATTTGACGAACACGTTCTCTTGTAAGGTCAAATTTAGTTCCAATTTCTTCTAAACTGATTTCTCTGTATCCATCAATGCCGTAAAACATTTTGATTACTTCGCTTTCTCTGTCTGTCAAGGTCGAAAGTGATCTGTTGATTTCCGCTCTTAAAGACTCAACAATGAGTTCTTTGTCGGCTTTCGGAGAATCGTCGTTCACCAATACGTCGAGTAAGCCATGGTCCTCTCCGTCTTGGAAAGGAGCGTCAACAGAGATGTGCCGCGTGTTCATGTGCAACACGTTGGATACTTCTTGTTCAGGTAAATCCAAATGTTCAGAAAGTTCCTGTGCATTTGGTTCTCTCTCCAACTGTTGTTCAAGTTGAGAAGCTCCTTTATTGATTTTGCTGATAGCGCCAATTTTATTCAACGGCAAGCGCACCATTCTGCTTTGTTCGGAAATAGCCTGAATGATAGATTGACGAATCCACCACACTGCATAAGAGATGAATTTAAAACCTCGTGTTTCGTCAAATCTTTTGGCAGCTTTAATCAAGCCAAGGTTGCCTTCGTTGATCAAATCTGGAAGGGTCATTCCTTGTCCTTGGTACTGTTTGGCTACAGAAACAACAAAACGCAAGTTGGCTTTTGTTAGTTTCTCCAAGGCAGCTTGGTCGCCATCTCTTATTTTTTGTGCTAAAACTACTTCTTCGTCTGCTGTGATTAGTGATTCCTTTCCAATCTCCTGCAAATATTTATCTAAAGTAATGCTATCTCTCTTGGTAATCGACTGGGTTATTTTTAATTGTCTCATCTTAATCTTTCAATGAATTTATAAAAACTAGGTTGGCAAATATAACCCATAGAACTGCAAAAGTCCAGTTTTTTAACACTAAACAACTATCTGTCCTCTTCTTTTAAAATTGAAATATCCTCAATCAGTTGATTGACGTCGTTTGTAGAGGTTCCGTCATAAAATCCGCGTATTCTTTTTTTTGCATCAACGAGTACAAGGTTCTCTGTGTGAATAAAGTCGTTTTTATCGCCATTTCCTTTGCTTTTCACGGCCAAGTAAGAGTTTCGAGCGAGAGTGTAAATTTCTCGCTTGTCGCCCGTGACAAATTGCCATTGGGGAGTTTGGGCTTTGAATCGGTTGGCATACTTTTTAAGTACTGCGGGACTGTCGTTTTCAGGCAAGGAGGTGTGCGACAGGAACATAACCGAGGAATCTCCTTTGTATTCGTCGTATACACGTTTCAGTTGTCCTGTCATGATTGGGCAAATATTGGTACAAGTGGTGAAAAAGAAATCAGCCACATAGATCTTGCCTTCAAAAATTTTGTCGCTGATGGAATCATTGTTTTGATTGATGAGGTGGAAAGGCGCTATGAAATGACCGCTGCTAATGTTGCGCAAGCTGTCTGCAACGAGCAAAGGATTGACCTCGGCAGGACTGAATATGTGTAGTTTCTTTTTGTTGAGCACCGGATAGGCTAGGGCTACGGCAATGGCAAATAGAATGCCGAGCATGAGAATGCGTTTGGTGATGGGTTTCATGGCTTAAAGGGGGGTGTTTGACCAGGCTTCGGGTTTTTCGGCAAACCACAATTTGGCCTGTGGCCATATGGATTGAAAAAAATCAGAATCGCGGTAGGCATTCAAAGCAGCTTCATTTTTCCAGTGGCTGTAAGTGAAAAAGATGTTGTTGTTATTTATGTCGTGCAGTCCTTGCAAAAATAGGCACCCTGGGAAACAAGTGATTTCTTTTTTGTGCTTCGCGAAGAAAGCAAGGAAGTCCTCGGTTTTATCGCTTTGCAAAGTGAGTTTTACAATTCTTACAATCATGCTTCAAATTCTACTCTAATGGTGTCGTATAGTTTTAGTCCGAACAAATTGGAGGCGTTTCCTTTATTGATCGATATCTCTAAAAATCCGGAGTTGCTGAAGATGGCTACTTTCTCTCCTTCTGGAACGGTGTTGTAATTGTCGTTGATTTCATCAATGGTGTAATCGGCCCTTCTAAAGACGATGCCAAATTCGCGTTGTTTGCCAAATTCGTAAAAAAGTTGCTTGGTAATATTGGTGATCACATTGCCATAGGTGTCAATATAAGTGACCATTCCTTTGATAATGTTGCCTTCAGAGATTGCGCGGAAAATCATTCGCTCTTGTATATTGCTTGTTTTTTTGCCCACATTGTCGAGACTTTCGCCTCGGGCAATGATGCCTGCGGCTTTTACAAACACATCTTTAGTAGGGAAAGTATTGGATGCAGCGCTATTCGCAAGGTTTATTTCATGAATAATTTCTATCGGGCTGTCGAAGATCAAAGAGAAAATGCCGTTGTCGGCACCAACAAAAAAATGACCTTCCTTTTCAATAACTAAATGACGCGTTTGTTCATCAGCACCAGGTGCAACTCCTATGATATGGATGGTGCCGAGGGGGAAATCGAGGTACACGTTCTTTAAACAAAAGGAGGCTACAGCGATGTCAAAAGGCGGAATGTCGTGGCTGATGTCAACAATGTGAGCACCCGGGATTTCTTTCAGGATAGCACCTTTGAGAGATCCAACGTAGTAATCTTTTAAGCCTAAATCTGTTGTTAAAGTGATAACCGCCATGCTCTGTCTGTTGAGCAAATATACAAGAGTTTGTCGTTTAGAGTTCAGTGTTGATTGTTTTTCTTGAAATGGATGTGATTTCCTTAGTGCTATTTGCTATTTTAGCGACCTAAAAAAATAGTATTGGACAAGCTGCTCGTTATTGAAAATGTAGAACCCATTCAATTGTTGGGGGTGAACAACATCAAGTTGGCACATATAAAGCAGTGTTTTCCAAAGGTGAAAATAGTTTCACGAGGTGATGAGCTGATTGTGAGCGGGAGCAGAACTGACATTATCGATTTTGAAAAATACCTCGGTTTATTCTTGTCTCATATTGAAAAATACGGAAAACTGACCGAGGGAAACATTGATAGTTTGATGGGGGTAGAGGGCGAAAGTATTATTGCCAACGATGAAGGGGAGGGAGTGATTGTTTATGGTAATGGAGGTATTGTTGTGAAGGCGAAGTCGACTAATCAGCGCAAAATGGTAGCTGCAGTGATGAAGAACGATATGGTGTTTGCTATGGGGCCAGCCGGTACCGGAAAAACCTATACAGCGGTGGCATTGGCTGTGCGGGCATTGAAGAACAGGGAAGTGAAAAAAATAATATTGACACGCCCCGCAGTGGAGTCGGGAGAAAATCTCGGTTTCTTGCCTGGTGATTTGAAAGAAAAACTTGATCCATACATGCAGCCCTTGTACGATGCGCTGCGCGATATGATACCCGCCGCTAAGTTGGCTGAACATTTGGAGAAAAAAGTGATTGAAATAGCGCCGCTCGCCTTTATGCGCGGACGCACATTGAACAACGCTTTTGTGATTCTAGACGAAGCGCAAAATACCACGGAGGGACAAATTAAGATGTTTTTAACGCGAATGGGTGAAGCGGCTAAATTTGTAATAACAGGTGATATTACGCAAATCGATTTGCCTCGTCGGCAACCTTCGGGGCTTGTGCATGCGAGTCATATTTTGCGCGACATTGAAGGTATTGCTTTTGTATACTTAGATGGACAAGATGTGATGCGTCATCGAATAGTGAAAGAAATATTAACGGCCTATGAAAGGGCAGGAAAAGAATAGTTGATTTAAAAATACACATATGGAAGCATTGGTAAAAACAAATTTTAAGTTCCCAAATCAAAGCGCGGTGTACATCGGCAAGGTGAGGGACGTCTATTCAATTGGCGATGTGTTGGTAATGGTGGCTTCCGACCGAATTTCTGCCTTCGACGTGGTATTGCCACGAGGCATACCTTATAAAGGACAAGTGCTCAATCAAATTGCCCAGCATTTTTTAAATGCAACGGCTGACATTGTACCAAACTGGTTGATGGCTTCCCCTGACCCAATGGTATCAGTGGGCAAGCGTTGTGAACCGTTTAAGGTGGAGATGGTTATTCGTGGCTATTTGTCGGGACACGCCGCCCGCCAATACAAATTGGGTATTCGCACTTTGTGTGGCGTAATGATGGCAGAAGGATTGAAAGAGAACGATCGTTTTCCAGAGCCCATCATCACGCCAACAACGAAGGCATCAGAAGGACACGACGAAGATATTTCGCGCGAAGAAATTCTAAAGCAAGGTATTGTTTCTGAATCCGATTATATTCAGTTAGAAGCATACACTAGAGCGCTGTTTAAGCGAGGTAGTGAAATGGCTGCGGATAAGAATTTGATTTTAGTGGATACTAAGTATGAATTTGGTAAGGACAAGAATGGTAAGATCATCTTGATAGACGAAATTCACACGCCAGATTCTTCCAGATATTTTTATGCCGAAGGTTATGCTGAGCGTCAAGCAAAAGGCGAAAGTCAAAAACAATTGTCGAAAGAGTTTGTACGTCAATGGCTAATTGCCAATGGTTTTCAGGGTAAAGATGGACAGCAAGTGCCGGTGATGCCCGATGATTTTGTTGCCATGGTTTCTGAACGTTACATTGAGTTGTTTGAAAAGATCAGTGGAAATAAGTTCGTAAAAGCCGATGCTGATCGTATTGAAGAACGCATTGAGGCAAATATTTTGAAATATCTGCAGGTTTAAATACAATTTTTCTATCTTAGGTACCACAGGGAAAAACTTAAAACTAAAATTTAATGAGAAAATTTACCACCTTAACGTTGGCGGTCATCGCTTTATTTCAAGTGTCTGCTTTCGCACAAAGACAATCGACAGTATTGCTATTTGATTATAAAACAAGTCAGCTCACAGCAGAGCACAAAGCTGAACTGAAAAAATTGTACGACTTCTTTAAATCCGATTCAATTGGCGTTAAAGCGGATGCTTATTGCGATAGCGTTGGAGGTCCCGATTACAATTTGGGATTGGGAGAAGAAAGAGGCAATAATGTATTGCGCTTTTTTACCAGCAAAAAAGTGAAGGCTGACAATGTGCTTGTTGTGAACCATGGTATTGCCAATCCTGCTGCATCTAATGCAACCGAAGAAGGACGAAAAATTAATCGACGCGTTATTGTTGAAGTGTGGTCAACCAAAAAAGGAGCTGTAAGCAATTTGCCTAAATTGAATCAAGATTCTATTGACGCTGAGCTGCGTGCTCAGTTTTGTAAAATGGACACCATGGTGCAGTTGCCAAATGGAGTTATGTTCAAAATGAATCGTTGTGAATTTGAAAACATAAAAAACTGTGTTTCTATTAACTCTTTCAATACGCCCACTGTTTTGCGTAAATCTGGTTATACCACCATGGGAAGCGAAATGACTCCTTTGATATCGGCAGGAATAGTTGAAATTAAATTGTGTGGTGACTCTTGCCTAACCAATCCTTTGCAAGTATTGATCCCAATCGCATCTTCATGCAGTGCCAATTCTTCTTTCAAAGTTTGGAAAGGGTATAGTAACCTAGTTTGGGGAGAGCAAGGCGAAGATGCCAAAGCTGTTACGGTTGAAGGGGAACAATATTACCAATTGGAAACCAAATGCAACGTTGCCTACAACTTAGCGGTAACAAGTGTGCA